>SDBV01006879.1_pt1 | contig 15647 bp, 14 predicted proteins | sample 2277081 | NCBI WGS metagenome assembly SDBV01 (sample SAMN10402039, study PRJNA504765) | marine sediment metagenome | isolation source: marine sediment core GS10_PC15, 223 cmbsf | place: Arctic Ocean: Southern Knipovich Ridge | collected 2010
AAATTAAAAGCCCGAGATCCTTAAAAAGTTCAATAGGATGTAAGGTTATTAGGTAAAACAATACATTAAACATGAGTATTTAGCCCGTACACCTTATTTTCGGTATTTCTCAAGTCGTTACGTGTAAGTATTACAAGAGAGAAAAAAGTATTCAATAGAGAACTATTAAATAATTTTAAAATTCGTGAAAGGTCTGTTTCACGATGATTTGAATTTAGATATAAAACTGGTACTTTTTTAAACTCAAAACAACTCTTTCACGAAAAAATTTCGTAAAACAAAAACTCGTATTTTATTTTTAAGATGAGGAAAAATATAATGTAATTTAGTAAAAATTGTGCAAAATTTAATGAAAATTCATTTTTTGTTTTATTTCTTGAACCATTTTATTCCCTTCCTCATTTATTTCAGTCAATGTTTCTCTTAAAATTTCGTTTATAGAGACATCCCCCAACTCACAAGATATATAAAGCAATGCTATGAATTGTTTTGTAAGCATACGAATACTTTTAATGTCTTTAATAGGGATTCTGATTCCAAGAGCTTTGATATCTTGTCTGGTTTCTTTTTCTTGTTGTCTAATTGTAATCAAAATATCGTTTTTCCTACCTTTCCATTTTTCTGTTATTGCTCTTAGAGACAATATGTATCTTTTAGTAGGGCTTCCTATCCCTAAAAATTCTTTAGCAAATTCTAATTGTTCTGAATTTCGAAGACTTTTAAGACCAAATGATCGATTAAGTTTATTATTTTTATCCAATTTTAGTTTTATTTTTGAAACTTCATCAGTTAATTGCTCTATCTTTAATGACAACTTTTCAAATTTTTCAATAAATAATTCTTCAATATTAGATTCATTATTACCCATATCCATTACCAGAAAAATAAAGTATGATATTTTTTGAATAAGAACTTAATAAAACTAATTATTAAACTACTAATCTATAAAGAATTATTAATTTATGGTAAATATTAAGAATTATCTGAAAAAAGTTCTATGCTCAAAAATTTTCAAACTTAACAGATTTTTAAATCAAGTGAATCCGTTATTTTCAGTTTCTTCAGAGCTATTGCTAAGTTCTTCCTCTTCAATACCTGTTTTCTCTTCAGTTTCTTCAATACTTGGTTGGTGTTCTCCAATCAAAGGGTCTTCTGAGATGAACCCTTCCACTCCGACTTCTACTTCTTCTTCTTTTGGTTCTTTTAGCCTTTTATTATACTTAATAATCTCATACAATCCAATTACTACTAGAAGAAGGATGAAAAATCCCAAAACTACGATATTTTTAATAAGATTAATGAGATCATTCACATTTACATCATTAAGAGCACTAATCAAAGGAACTTCGAAAGTGCCGTAAGGGAAATTATAGACAAATTCATAGGCAACTTTTGAGAGAATTAACCATAGGATAACAGAGTCCATTCCAATCTTCTTAATTCTTTTACTTAATAATTTTGCCTGCGATCCCATTAGTGTTGATACAGAATATAATAAAATTAAGAGATCAAAAATTAACATCACAACTTTTGTTAATTCAGAAGAGGCAGTATCTGTTCCAGAGGTATCCAAACTAAGATAGATTTTTACAACTAAGAATAAGGTATAAATGGTTACAAGCAAAGAAAAAATACCAAACCATGCATTAAAGGCTTTTTTAAACATATAAAGTATACAAATAAAAGCAAACACAATTAAAATACCTCCAACTATGAAATATACAATAATAAGAAATGGTGGAATTTCTACAGAAGTTATGGCAGAGAAATCAATTATCGCGGGTCCAATGATGAATAATAATAATAATAGCAGTGATAACATTAAACCACCAAAAAACAAGATAAATCTTATTATGGGTCCTATTTTTGAATGTTTAAGTAACTTGGTGTCTAGTTTTTTCCCTACTAAATAAGAACCATAAATAATAAACCAAGATATAAAGAAAAAGTAAGATATAATTGAAACTGCAAATAAAATAATTAAAACAATAGAAACTAATAGCATAAGTGGTAGGGATAATATTAAAAGCAAAATTACTTTCCAAGTTGCAATTTTAGTAATATCTTTCTTCGCAATAAGTGAAAGTATAAATAGAAACATCAAAAAGGGTAATAATGGTAGAAAAATTACAACACCAATTATAGGAAAAAATTGGATAACAATAACCCCAATAAAAAGCCAAATTACTAAATATAGGTACTTCCAATTCTCTTTTTTCCCTAGTTTTTTCAAATTATCAATAAAATCCATAAAAAAATAGTCAAATTTAGTATATTTAAAACTTAGCTATTTAGTATTAGACATAAAATCAGTGAAACCCAACAATTTAAAATGAAACGACTTGTTTAAGTTTATCATTAAATAAATTCGGTTAAATCTTTTTGTTTATTAAATCTACGGTGAAAAATCCCCCAATCCTTTTTTAAACTAATTACTGATTCAGGAGCAAAACCTGCAAAATGGTTATTAACTATAATAAAGATTTCACGGATGTTTGGAGAATTCCTCATTTTTTGAATTTGATCATCAAGGTTTTTTAGAGATTCTGTTTGTTCTCTTTGAATTCGGTTGAAGACATTCAATTCCCGGTCTCCAATAAGTCTGATATAATAATATTCTTGATTAGGAAAGTAATAAGGAGTTAAACCAGGCATATAAGTTGTTCCGAGTACACATTTTTTACCATCAATTATGTCAGAAATAATATCTGGCTCAAACCAAGAATTATCTCGTAATTCAATTATATATTTAAATTCTATGGGGATCATCTTGATCAAAAAATTTAACTGTTTTAGATGTTTTTCAGAGTAAATAAACCAGGGTGGAAATTGAAGCAAAAATCCTATGATTTTTTCCTTTAGTGGTGCCATTTTTGTAAAAAAACTCATGATAAGAGAATCTAGATTAGGATCATTCAAATTATGGGTAATTTTTTTCCAAACTTTCACTGTAAAACGAAAATCATTTAAAACTCGATTATTCCAATTATTTACCATCCCTTCAGTTGGTATATTGTAAAATGTAGAATTTATTTCAACTAAATCAAAGAAATTAGAAAAGTATTCTAGATATTGGGTTCTCCCCAGCTTTTTTGGATAAAAAGGACCAACCCAATCCTTATAATCCCATCCAGCAGTCCCAATTATAATTTTAGTCATTAAACTCGGGATCAAACATTATGTTATTTTAAGGATTCAATATTTTTTTAAACTGAAATAATTAATTTTTATAAATCATTAGTTTAGTTTGATCTTTGAAATGAAGAAAATTAATAAAAATGAAAACATTTACATCTGAGAGTGTTATTGGCATTGAGGTGAAATATTATTAGTATAGATTGGAATAAAGCAGTAGAAAAACCTGACAAGAAGCTATATGTTGAAGGAAAGTTTTTACTAGAGCTTAGAAAAAAAATCAACGATTTGGAACAGAAGTTAACTAAATATCAAACACAAGTAGAAAAAACTAAAAGGGAATTGCAAATTACAAAGGAAAAGTTAGCTGGGCGAGATAAAAGTCTAACTGAGCTAACTAAAAGAAGATCTTCAGCAAGAAATTCATTAGATAAAGTAAAAGAACAAAAACTTCATACAGATATAGAAATAACAAAGTTAAGATCTTTTAAATTAGATTTAGAAAAGAAGCTCACTGATGCTGTAGCAAAAATCACAAATCTTGAAAAACAGCTAATTGTTAATGTTAGAAATTCTGAGGAAATGGAAAGAAAAATCTTGATTAAAGAGATTAATATCCAGAATAAAGAACAAGAGGTGTTAAACAAGTTAAAAGCACTTCTAAAAAAAGATGAAGAGATTCAAAACCTTAAAATTGAGATAACACATCGAGACAAAGAAATTGAATTGTTAAAAGAGGAGGTAAATAATCAAATAAATAAAACAAATGTTGAAATTAAAAAATTTAGCACTTTTGAAGATCAGTTGTCCGAAGCTAATAAAGCATCCATAATACTTGATAAAATAAAAGAGTTAGTTATAGTTAAAGGATTTTTATCGGATAAGGAATTTGAACATTTAATAAAAGAAGGAGAAGAATAGAAAATTAAAGAACCTAATAAAACAATATCTATTCTTAAGCAAATATTTTATTATAAAGTTTATAAATAATAAATTTTAAAAAAATAAATATACAGTACAATAAAATAAAATCATAAAAATGTTAAATAAGGTGAAAATATAATTAGCGTCGATTGGGCTAAAGCAGAAGAAAAGCCTGAAAAAAAACTATCTGTTGAAGGAAAATTTTTATTAGACCTTAGATCAAAGGTTAATGATTTAGAAAAACAATTAGCTCAAAAAACTAAAGATTTAGAAAAAAAATCAAATGAGTTAGTAGCGACTAAAGAAAGATTGTCTGAAACTGAGAAAAACTTAGAGGAATTCAATGAAAATCTTGAAAATTCAAAAAAAAGCTTTGAGAGAGCAAAGGAAGAAAACCTTTATGCAGTTGCGGAAATAGCTAAACTTAAACCGGCAAAATTAGATTTAGAGAACAAGCTATCTGAATCAATATCAAAAATTACAGAGTTAGAGACCAAAGTACAGGCGTCGACTGAAAAGGCTGAGATGATAGAAAAAGAGAAAAGTGATCTAAAAACTAAATTGGATAAGGAAAAAGAAGATCTTAAGGATGAATTGAACCAAAAAGAAAAAGAAAATGAGAGTCTTAAAAAAGAATTAAAAAAGACGGTCTCAGATAAAGATGTGGAGATTGAAAATTTAAAAAAAGAGAGAGATGGAAAGAGTAATGAATTTAATGAACTTAAACAGAAAATTAAGTCTCTTGATGAGACTCTAGAAGGAACTATAACGGAGGCTAAAGGAGCACCACAACTCCTGGAAGAGATTAACAATATTTTAATTCATAAAGGTTTTCTTTCAGACAGAGAATTTGAAGACATTCTACAAAAACTGGGCGTTAAAATACTTAATCACATTAAATAAAATTTTTCTCACCATATTATAATATTTCAGAATTTAATTTTTAGTTTTAAAGTTCGAAAATTCTTTTCAAATGCTTTATCTAAATACCATAAAAAATAATAAAATTATTGGTAAATATGGTTAAGTTAATCTGGAAAAACAAAACAGACAAAGCAAGTGAAATGGAAAATTTAATAAATTCTTCTTCAAATTATTTTGAACAATTCGAATCTCATTCATCGTTTAGTGATGATAAAATTAAAAAAAAAACTTCTACAAAATCTTGGCGAAATCAATTATTTTGGGGAGAGAACTTAGAACTTTTATATTATTTATTAAACAAATTTGAAGATACAATAGACTTAATTTATATTGACCCACCTTTCTTTTCTGGTGTTAATTATGAGATTAACATTAAGGAAGATGGCAGAAGTTACGACTCTATTGCATATTATGATCACTGGAATAAAGATTTAGATTCATATTTACAGATGATTTACGAGAGAATCATCATATTTAAAAAACTGTTAGTTAAAACAGGTTTACTATTCATTCATTCCGATTGGCATGCAAATCATTATATAAAACTTATCCTAGACGAAGTTTTTGGAGAAAAACAGTTTATTAATAGTATTGTTTGGTACTACTATAATAAATATTCAGCAGGAAAAAAAAATCTTCCTCGAGCACACGATTATATATTGGTCTATTCCAAATCTAATAATTATACTTTCAATGAACTAAGAATTCCTCGTAAAAAACCTAGAAAGCAATTGATGAGAGAAATGAAAAATGGTGTTTTAAAGAACGTGAAAGATGAGCGTGGACATGTTAAATATCGAGTAGTTACTGATAAAAAATTGGATGATGTATGGAAAATCCCTTGCCTACAACCTGCCAGCAGTCATTGGACAGGATATCCTACTCAAAAACATCACGATTTACTTAAGAGAATTATTAAAATAGGTAGTAATGAAGGTGATTTAATAGCAGACTTCTTTTGTGGGTCTGGTACGACATTACTAGTTGCTGAAGAATTGAATCGAAGATGGATCGGATGCGATATTTCACAATATTCAATATACTTAACTCGAAAAAGACTTCTAAAATTTCGCGAGCATAACATAGTTAGAGAAAATGCAAAGTATCCTTTTGACATTTCCACCAATTTGACAGTAGAACGAAGAACCCTTATTGAATCTGGATTTTTTGAGAAAGAATTAGAAATAAAAAGAAAGAAATAAGAATTCTTAATGTCCAATGTTTATTTCAATGAAGAAAAATAAAATTATTAACTTGGTTTTCCTTAAACAATTTAAACTATATTTATAACTTTATACATATCTTTAATCTATACAACATACTTCATTAAAAACATGTCGCTAAAAAAAATAACAACTAAAAAAATCATAGAGAAGAAGCAAAAAGGCGAGAAAATAGTAACACTAACTTCATACGATTACTCATTTGCAAAAATTGTTGATGATAGCTGTATTGATTTAATTTTGGTGGGTGATTCGCTTTCAATGGTAATGCTAGGCTATAAAAACACTTTATCAGTTACTATGGATGAGATGATCCATCATACTAAGGCTGTTAGCAGAGGGGTATTGAATGCGTTGGTTGTTGGAGATATGCCTTTTCTCTCATATAAAGTTAATATTAAAGATGCAGTTATAAATGCTGGAAGATTTATTCAAGAAGGTGGCGCTGAAGCAGTAAAAGTAGAAGGTGGCACTGAAATTTGCCCAACGATAAAAGCAATAATTAACGCAGACATTCAAGTAATGGGGCACATTGGATTAACACCACAAGCTATTTATAAGTTTGGTGGTTTCTTGGTTCAAGGAAAAACTATGGAAGCTGCAAAAAAATTGATAATTGATGCTATAAACTTGCAGAACACGGGAATATTTTCAATTGTCTTGGAAAGCATTCCTTGGCAAATTTCAAAATTAATAACAAGCGTTGTTGACATTCCAACTATTGGTATCGGTGCAGGACCATATTGTGATGGTCAAATCTTAGTTATCCATGATATGTTGGGGATTTTTACCGATTTCAAGCCTAAATTTCTCAAATACTTTGGTAATATCGGTGAATCAATTCGTGACGCTTTAAAAGAATATAAGAACGAAGTAGAAAGTGGTGAATATCCGGGACTGGAATATTCATACGAATTTCCGAAAGAAAATTTGAGTAAAATTAAAGAATGGTTTGAAAGCGTTGATATTGAAGAAGAAGCACGTAAGTTAAAAGAAACAAACGAATTAAAATAAGTCTTCAAAAGATTTTTGTCAGAAATAATTAGTAAAAATGTAATTAAAAATTGTAAAAAATATTCAAAATTAGTTATTTAGAGAAATTATTTTGAGGATTAATACGGGGTAAAGTTTGGTTTTTTAAAGAAGGGTTGTTTTTCTATATTTTCTTTTAAGAAAAGCCATATTAAATTTCTCTATATTATATAAAAAATTTAATTTTGACTATAAACATTATAAAAATTCTATTAAAAAATAAAATCTTATCAATTCACATATGAATCTAAAATCAAGAATAATTAACAGATTTAAGGAGCTTTGGGGGCATAAATGTTTTCGAGTTGCATTAATTGTTCACTTTTTTTATTTTATCCTTTCTATTGCTTTATTCTTTATTTTTTACCGTGAAAAAAATGATTTTTATGTTTTTTATAAAGCAGGAGATATATTTATTAATGATATTGAAAATCTTTATAGTCAAACAAATTATTTATGGGACTATCGGTACTTACCCCTTTCTGCTCTATTTTATATTCCTTACTCCCTTTTTACTTATGAAGTTGCTTTTATTGTTTTTACTTTATTTAATGTTTTTCTAAATATTTTAATTTGTACAATTATGTATAAGATTATAATAAGAGTGAAAGGTGAGGATCATGAAGAAGATGACAAGAGGGTTATCTATTTTATTTGTTTTTATATAATTAGTTTTCCAAATGGCTTTAATTACGTTTTAGGGCAGATTAATTTATATGTCACTTTTTTTATTTTGTTATCTCTTTATATTTTTATAAAATATGAAGAAATTAAATGGCAATTTATTGGAAGTATAATTTTAGGAATGAGTATAATTATAAAACCTACTACTTTTTTTTTAATTCCTTTTTTAGTTATATTAAATTTTGATTTTAAAAGAAGAGAGTTGACATTTGATTTTTTGGGAAGTATGGTAAGATTTATAGGAGTGCTTATCCCCTTTTCACTTAATATTATACTATTCCTTTTATATAGAAATTTATGGATAGGATTTTTAAACACTAATTTTACTGGAAGTAATCCGATTGCTTTGAATTATTCATTTAGTATTTCTAAGCTTATTACTAATTTTTGTTACTTTTATAATATTCCTTTTAATGCTTTAGTAATTTTAATTATTGTTTTGATAATTATAGGAGGATTAGGATTTATAATTTTTATAAGTGGAAAATTAGATAAGAATTCAATTATTTATGGCTATGCATTTGGGCTTCTTATTATGTTACTTGTATATTTTGATTCTTGGGATCATCATTTACTCAATTTAATCCCAATTATAATAATTATAATGTTTAATATACCTAGACATTCGCCAATTTTAAATCCTCTCAAAAGAGGCTTATTCTTCTTTGCTTTTTTAGATCTAGCATTTGTAGGAATTTGGCATCTTATATTTCCTTTATTTCCTTATAATTTTGAAAGCACTTTCTTTTTATTATTAACATTTTATGCAATAAGTAAATATCACATAATTAAAAAAGATAAAGCGGAGATGTATCAAAATCGATAATTATTATTATTCTGGTGAGATAAAAAGGGGGAGTAAAACTTTGAAATCAAGAACTATATTTATAAGTTTTTTATTTATCATTTTTTTGACTATTGATTTAGCTTCAAGTGGAATTGCTATTAAATATGGGGCAGGAATTGAAAAAGATGAGGAAATAATATGGAACTGCAAAGTTAGTAATACTGTTGAAATGGAAAGAATATTTGGTGTTAATTGGGATAATTCGGGAGGACCTTTTGAAAATTTGCGTAGAGGTAAAAATTTAAAATGGAAGATAAAAAATGTTGATGTAAATGAAACCATAATTGATATTGAAATCGATGAGTGGTTATGGAATAACGATGATGATTGGGGTATTAGCGACAATAATTTTAAAATTACTTATTTCTCTAATCTAAAAGAATACGAATATATTATAGAAAATAATTTTCTAAATTATTCATTTTTTATACCCTTTTTATTTCCAGTACCCGTAAGTGAATTTCTTGGAAATATAAAGTTAAATAAACCATATGATGTTGATAACCGAGTCCTAACTACCATAAACGTTGATTTAAGTAAAGATTCAATATTACCAAATTATCCAAAAAAAGATATTAGTATAATCGCTATGTATAATGAACGAGGAATCCTCATGTCTTATAAATTATATCTTAAAGGAAATATAGTTATTGTTGATATTTCGCTTCAATCTTTACCTTTTTATGTAATCCCAACATTAGTCGGTTTAACTATGTTAATATTTATTTCGATAATAGTGTATATTATTAAAAGAAGAAAATTAAAAAATAATTTCATGAAATCTCTCGATAAAAAAAATGAATCTAAAAATAAAAATAATAAATATTAAAAATAGATTTAGAGAACTCTTAAAATATAAAATTTTTCGTTTAGCGGTATTGCTTCATTTATTCTATTTTGTACTCGCATTGATTTTAACGCTAGTGTTTTTTAGGGATAGAAACGATTTTCTAGTTTATTATAAAGTAAGTGAAGTAGTTCTTAATGATATTAATAATTTATATAACCCCCCTCCTCCAATTGAGTATAGATGGCCCTTCCGTTACTTTCCATTATCCGTTATTTTTTTTATTCCTTTTTATTTAGTTGGATTTGATTTAGGATTTATTTTGTTCAATTTGTCTAATTTTATTCTGAATATTCTTATATGCATAATTCTATATAAGATAATCTTATTAGTTCGAAATGAAGATCAAGAGAAAGACGATAAGAGAGTTATTACATATATTAGTATATTTTTAATGGGTTCACCTCATATTTTTAATTATATTTTGGGGCAGATAAACCTATATGTCACCTTATTTATTCTGTTATCACTTTATATTATTCTAAAATATGAAGATATTAAATGGCAACTTATAGCAGGTTTATTACTAGGGATTAGTATCAGTATTAAACCAATAACTCTCTTATTAATTCCTTTTCTGATTGTTTTCAATTATGATGTAGAAAGAAAAAAATACACTTTTATGCTAACAAAAACAACAGTACGAATAATTGGCGTTATTTTACCAATATCCTTGAATATTTTAGTATTTTTAATATATCCCGAATTACTAAAAGATTTTATTTCAATAAATTTTACAGGAGAAGATGCGATAGATATTAATCATTCATTTAGCCTTACAAAAATCATAGAAAATTTTTTATTTTTTATAGGGATAACAGAAGAAAAATTACTTAATTTTCATATTTTAATCTTTTTATTTGTTTTAATAATATTTGGGGGGATAGGATTTTTTGTTTATCTGGTTAAAAGAAAAACAGGAGATGATTTAATTCATGGATATCTATTTGGTATTTTAATTATGCTAATCGCTTATTTTGATGCTTGGGATCATCACCTTTTAATTTTAATGCCCTTCTTAATAATCATCGTATTTAATCTACCAAGAAGATCTAAATTAAAAGAAAAGATAATTACTCCAAGTATATTCTTTTTTAGCTTTTTAGATTTAATTTTTATGGGAATTTGGTTTTTTACAAAACATTTATGGGAGTCCGGTTTTTTAGATATTTGGTTTCCAATAAATTTTATTCCAACGATTTTTTTAATTTTAATTTTTGCTGGAATATGTAAATTTTGTCTAAACAAAGATCAAATTAATCAAAAGATTGATTTGCAATCAAAATCATAGATGTAATACCATTTTATTAAGGAAAGCTCTCTTTTTTAAAATTAAAAAATACTAAATATGATGATTAAGATATAGTATTACAGAAGACCAAGAATTAAAATAACAAAATTTAGCAAGATTAAATCCTTATTTAAAAATGTTACTAGAGTTCTATTTTCCACCTCTATTAGTAGTTTTTGCTCCTGCAATTCTTTTGGGAATTCTTCATACTGCCATACCTTGTGAAGATAAAGCAATTTTCTTTTTTTGGTCATTTGGAATTTCTAAAACACCAACAAGGAGTCTCTTTACTCTAACTTTATATGGATTAGGATTAATGTCTTCAAATATGATAATCGCAACTGGAATCATTCTAATTAGCTTTATTCCACATATTTTTTTTCCTGAAATTATCCCTGACCCCTTTACAATTAATTTCTTTGGAGCTCTTATTTCTATGTTTACTGGATTTATTTTATTTTTTTTTATTTTAAGGAGAAACTATTCACCACATTCAAAACATAAGGATGAAATCCCTCAACTTAACTGGGATAAAAAAAAAACTCCTTATCTATTTGGGATTTTAGCAGGTTTTGCTCCTTGTACTTTTGAGTTTTTTATATATTCTCAGTGCTTGCAATATTCTTTAGGTGGCGGTTTTGGCTTTATTAATGGAATTTTTACCGTATTGTATTTTTCAATAGGTACATTTATAGGATTATTTCCATTGGCTCTAGCCAAACATGGAACAACTCAAATTATTAAATACAAAGAATCTAAAACGAATTGGCTTTTAATTATTATGATATTAATCATAATAGCATTCAATTTTATTATTATGATTTTATCTTTACTCAAAATCCCTGTCTTCCCAGATGTGAATTTCTAATTTATGTGGATTAGTTCTAATTAAAGATAATGAAAAATTTAAAAATTATTAGAAAATTGCATTTATACAATGAAAATTGGACTATTAAAATATTTTAAGCTTTAATTTTATTATATTATATAGAGTTCAAAAAGTGCAACTGGATTTAAAATAATGAAATGTTTATTTTGTGAAAGTCAAAAAATCGATCACACGTGTGAGAAATGTAAATCTAGTTTCTGTATTAATCATATAGCTACAACAGAGATGCATGAATGCCGAAAACATAATCTTGTTTATTCAAAAGTAAAAGCTGTTGAACGAAATTACAAATGTACTGTTGTTGAAAACAGTGAATGCCCGTTATGTAAACATCTTTTAAGGTTAGAACGATTATCTTCAGGACAGTATTATTTAGAGTGTACTAATCTTCAATGCCCGGAAACATGGAATTCTTATTTGAAAACACCAGGATTGTTTTTTCCATCGAAAGAAAAACTCGCAAGAGAGGCAGTAAGATATGCTCTCATTAGAGGAAATAAATTAACATTGTGTAATAAGAAATTAAGACTTATATTAGGAAAAGAAGTATGTCCTAAATGTTTCTTGGATTTATTAAAAAGAGCGTCTATAACAAACTTCCCAACCATAATGAATTCTTTTAATATTTCAGCACAGCATATGATAAAATTTATTAAGAAATACATAGAAGAAGATCGAATCTATGGAATTATTGACCAAAAGAACCGCATGTTTTATTATATTTCTAATGAGATCCGTGAAAATATACTCGCTAAGTTTCAAGATGAGGGAATAATACAGGTAGCTGATCTAGGAGTAATGCTTGATATGAGCTCTGAAATAGCTATCAAGGTGATTTACAAATTAATTAACCAATTTCAAATAAAAGGGTCATTTTCATTAGATAAGAAAACGTATTATACTCAAAAGTATATAATAGATAATTTGATTAAAGAAATTAAGAGTAAAGGCAGAATTTCTCTGAAAGACCTCGCTAATAAGTTTAATATTCCAAAAGAACTAACAAAATCCTTTTGTGTTAATTTAATGAGAGCAAAAGAAGTAAATGGATTCTTTGCAGATCACGGAAATGAAGTTATTACAGTGGATCAAATATATACCGAGATAAAAAAGTTTTCTAAAGAAACAGGTCTATTTGAACTTTCTAAACTATCTGTAAAGTTAAAAATTGCTATAGAATTAGCAAGAAAAAGTTTACATGAGTTAATAAAAACCGGAACAATTAGAGGTCTTTTCACTCAGCGAAGAGAATTCATGACAAACAAATTTCTTGAAAAAAAAATAAAAGAATTTGCGAAAGCTTATAGAACAATGCCTTTGAGAGAACTTTCAAGCAGATTAGGTGTAACAGAATCAAGTATAGAAGAAAATTTAGCAGTAATAATATCTCGTGGAGACATTGACGGCTATATAGATTTAGGAAAAAAATTATTTGTAGCTTATGCAGTAAGTGCTAAAAAACCTCAAGAAAAACAAAAAATTCCAGAGTCTTCTGATGGAGGCAAAATTGAAGTTCTACGAGAGTATGATTTCGTTGGGGGGCAATTACACTTCAAAACCGTTGTAAAAAATAATAGTAATATGGCAATTAATTCTATAAAAGTCGTATTAGACATTCCTTCTTCTTACAAAACTAAAAGTCCCCTTATTAACATTCCATTCATCGAAGCCAAGAATTCCAGAGGTGTTGATTTTTATTTAGAACCAAAAGAATGTGGGATTTCAAATATTGGAGGTACAGTGATTTACAAAACCGCAGATAGCAAGAAGCACATAATACATATCCGCAAGAAAAAAGTCCAGATAAAGTGCCCTCTTGTTGTCTCATGTTTGGCTACAATTGAAGATGTTCAAGTATCAATCCAAGATTTACCAAATGATGCTCGAGCATTTTTAATTGCAGATCTTGATCCTCGATTAGCATTCAGAGCAGGAATTCGAACAATTAAAAATTTTGAAGTAAGTACTGTTACCTCTCACGAAGGGAATGATGCTAAAGGATTGTATGAAGCGGAAAGTTGGCATTGCTCTGAAGCGAAAGTTGGAGGTGGGAGAATTATTACTAGAATCTATGTTTCTGAAGCTAATCAATCATTAGAATTAAGAGTTTGGTGTGCTAATCCTGGACAACTCACAGGATTCCTTGCAAAGGTGATTGAGCTGCTGTTTGAAGAGATTAATATAATCAGGAAAATTAAAAGTGATGAACGTGAAAAAACGATTGATGTTATGGCAATTACTCAAAATTTGGCTGAAATTTCAGACTACTGCATGCTAAGGTGGAAAGCCCAAAATATTAGAACTAAATTGCACGATACTTTTATTCGATTAAGAAAGGTTATCGGCGATAAAGAGGCAATTCTCGGAAGAATTGAGTTTTGGCTCACGGAAATGAATAAATATGGAAAAGATGATAAGATTTCGGATTCCCACGCAGATGTATTAGTGGTAGAGATAGAGAATTTTAGGAATGTAATTGCAAGATCTATAAGATTATGAAAATCATAACAGAAAATCAAATATCAGTCAATCTTTAAATATATTAACTTATTTTATAATCTAGACAAAATTAGCATAAAAGAATTTAATATAAATAATTTTATTAAATTAAAATTAGAGAATAATATTACAAATATTTATATAAAAGAAAAGCTATTTAGACAATGCAAATTCTTGTTATTGAATAAGCTTTACCCAAATGAAATTAAAATTTTTATTGAAGATTTCAGCTCTGTCGATGAAGAAATAGAAAAACTTGATCGTTCTCTGGAGCAAGAAGAAACCTATGAAATAATACCCCCAGAAACAGAATTTTGGGCACACTGTTCAAATCTACAAGTGTGGGCCGAAAATAGTTATGATACTCGATTACTCCATTCAAATTTGGCATTTCCATTGCTTAATAAATTATCAGATGAGGGAGATTCATTGGCAAAAGTGAAGTTTAAAGAAGAGATTGCAAAAAGATTGGAAAGCGGAGTTCCTTCTATTATTAATTTTCTTAAAGAAAATGAGTATCTTCAATATTTAAGTAAAGAAGAATTATTTTATGCTATTTTAAACTCCGAAGATGCAGAAATCTTATTGAAACTAGAACAGTCATCTCCATATAATTATGGTTGGATAGAAATGCGAATATGAACCCCTAGAACCAGATTATAATAAATGTCCAATCTGTAAAAAAGAAAATCCATTAAAATTAGGGGGGTTTATATGAGTAATAAAAATCAATTAATAGGAAAATGGTTAGAAATAGCTCAAAATAACATTTGGATTAAGCAAAGAGGATCGCATGATCCGAATGATGATTGTGCATTTGAAGATCCTTTAACAATAAAAGATTTTTTTGAATGCAAAAGCATTAAAGAACTTCATAGCCAATTGATTAAAGGAAATTGGTTATTAGGACAGCCATTCTACTTTAAAAACCTATGCTTTATCAATCAAATTAATGCAGGGGACGAATTCTTAGTTATTCGGGATGATATAGAATTTGAAAGTATAACTTCTGAATGTTTTAGTGAGCAAAAATTTGAAGACTGGGTAAATTGCGTGTTAAACGCAAGTGAAGAGCAATTAAGAAGGCTAGAATACACAACAGAAGAATATGAAAAGAATTGGAGAATTAATAAAAGAGTTTTACGGGCAGCAACCTCAGAAAAAATTTATAAAATCTTAAATAACTAAATTTTTTTTTAATTTAAAAATATCAAAAAAGGATTTTTTTGGGTTAATTTTACAAAAGAATGATTAATTATTAAATTTTCGCCTAGCTATCACAAATGTAATCGTTCTACCATTTTATTTTCGTCTTTCACCTAATTCCTTTGATACTGCTATTCTGTTATCTG
>SDBV01006880.1_pt1 | contig 15647 bp, 12 predicted proteins | sample 2277081 | NCBI WGS metagenome assembly SDBV01 (sample SAMN10402039, study PRJNA504765) | marine sediment metagenome | isolation source: marine sediment core GS10_PC15, 223 cmbsf | place: Arctic Ocean: Southern Knipovich Ridge | collected 2010
TGGCGAGGATATAGTCTTTCTCCGTGATTCTATCTGTACTCCACTTAATCCGCTGGCAGAGGGGGCTGTAATGACCAAGATGGGCTTTGATTGTACCAGACCCATAGGAGATGACAAAAAGACTTCATCTATGATTCATTTTGCTTACTTCTATCCCACTGATACGGTAAATCTGGAAGATTACATCGGGCCTTATCAGAAGAGATGGTGACTAAATAACGGTAAAAGGAGTTGAGGTAATGACGACTACCCTGATCAAGAAAGGTTATTTACTTGATCCCTGTCTGCCGTTTGAACGCGGGGATATCCTAATCAAAAATGACCTTATTGCCCAAGTCGCCCCTGATATTGATTTTCCGGCTGACACAATCATCAATGCACAAAACAAGGTTATTCTGCCTGGTTTGATAAGCGCTCATACTCACTCCTTTATGACGTGGCTCAGGGGGCTAACCGATAACCTCCCCCTGGACAGCTGGTTGCTCTACATCGGTTATGTCATGGGGGAGCGAATGAGTCTCAGAGAGCAATATGTCTGGAGTGCCATCGGAGCACTTGAGTTACTTAAGAACGGCACTACTTCACTGGTCGAGAGTGGCCCGGTAATCGGCCGCCTTGAGGAGGTCGACAATCGAGTAGAGGCCACTGCGAATGCCTTTGCTGATGTGGGTATTAGAGCTGCTATCGCCCCCCTATATTTAGATTTAGATTATTCCGAGGGTCATCCCCTTCATCTTCTCGGCGATATAAAGCCAGAACATATTGCACCCCTGAATCTTTTTCCACCAGAAAAAGCCGAAAACATAATCCGGGCGCTTCGCGGCGTTCTCATGCGCTGGCAGGATGATAACCCCCGCCTGAGTTTGTATCTCGGCTGTGAACCGCCCTATAGAGCCTCACGGGAGCTCCTGGAAGGAACAGTGGAACTCGCCTCTGAATTTGACCTCGGTATTCACATGCATTTATTAGAAGCAAAGTTCCAGGTGATTATAAGCCATAAGATGTTCTCCTGCTCACCAGTCGACTATCTGGCCTCGATAAACTGTCTCGGCCCGCATGTTTCTCTCGCTCATGTGATTTGGGTTGATGACAAGGATATCCAGGTACTGGCGGAAACCAATACTAGCGTAATACACAACCCCATAGCCAACTTGAGGCTGGGCGATGGCATAGCACCGGTCCAAGCCATGAAGGCTCGTGGCTTGAATATAGCCCTCGGGATTGACGATGTTAGCAATTGCGATTCTCTGAGTATGTTTGAAAGCATGAAATTTGCCGCTTCAATACACAAGTTGTACGGACACCGCTCAAAATGGATTGGAGCTCAAGATGCTTTGACAATGTGCTTGCACGGTGGCGCTAAGGTGATGCGCAAAAAGATAGGCTCACTACAACCAGGCTACCTGGCTGACCTGGTAATCCTGGGAACGGATAAATTATTTATCATTCCCAAGGAGTATTTCATCAATCAGCTGGTTTTTGGTGAGCTGGGCTCCTCAGTAGAGACTGTACTGGTAGGTGGTCATGTAGTAATAGAGGACAAAAAAGTTAAGACGGTCAACGAAAAAGAGCTATATGCCGAAGCCAGAGAGAGCATGCAGAAACTGTACACGGATATCCCTTCTCTGAACAAACGCTTTGCCCCAGCACTGGATTTGTTGGACCGAATGGACAAAGCGGTAGCAGATTATAAACTTCCTTTTAGTCGTTTGGCGCGTCTGGACTGATGCCATGAACAGGTGAATGCAGTCTACACGGTGAGCCTAAAGAAAAATCGGACTTCTGGGCAGAGTACATCCTTATCTAGAATCGTTGGCAGTAACCTGATATGGAATGAATACTCAACGAGTGAGGCTCTCTGATGCCAAGAACTGTCAGTTAGCGCATCAGTCCTGGTAGCCAGAGCACCAGTGAAGGAAAAGCCATAAGTAATGCCATCGCTATCAAGTCACAGTAGAGGAGTGGCAAAGCAGCTCGATAGATATACCCCCATTGTAGTGCCCGTTGGGGCCACGCCCTTCATCACAAATAGGCTCATACCATAAGGTGGTGTTGTCGTCGCCATTTCTATATTGAGGAGAAATATAACTGCGAACCAAATTGGGTCAAAGCCAAGTGCAATGACAGCCGGCACAAATATAGGGAGGGTGATCATCATTATGCCGACCATACTCATAAACATACCTAGAATCAGCACCACAATTTGCGTAGCTACGATGATGAGGATGGGGACTATAGGTAAGCCTACGGTAAGTTCCGCTAAACTCCGGGTAGCCCCGGTAACGGCCAGAATCTCAGCGAAAGCCTTCGCTCCCACGATAATCATAAATATCATGACGGTGATCTCAAGCGTACTGGTGAGTGATTTTTTCACCACATCCCAATTCAGCCTTCGATAACAGGCAATAAGAATGAAGGTGCCAATGGTCCCTGTGGCAGCTGCCTCCGAGGGAGTGGCGATACCAATAAATATAACGCCGACGACCAGAAAGACGATGAACCCTGGTGGCAGTATGTACTTCACAGCGGATATGACCTTCTCGGACAGAGACGGGAGGGTTACTGCATAAGCAGGAGCAATGGATGTTTGGAGCCGGCATCTACCTATTATATATGCGGCATAAAGAACCGCCATTATGACCAGCAGGCTACCAACAATTAAAAGTAGCGCTAACCACCATTCCAACGAAGTTCACCTCACCGGTTAAATTTATCGCTTCATTTACCACCTTTGTTCTTTTTCGGGTAGCCCTCTCCAGCCCTTGAGGTATTGGATGGTTCTTCGTAGGAACTGGAGAGATAAAAAGAAACCGCCCAAAGGAATAACGGCCAAGAGAGGACCCCTGGGCATCTCCAGGTACGTTGCCGAGCGGATGCCCTTTTGGAAGTGTTCCAATGTAACCTCGGTACCGTACCATGTAATAACCACACAGATGAAGACGCCAATAATGGACATGATAGTATTAAGAATAACCTGTGCCCGTACGGAATGTAACTGCAACTATGCACAGGAAAATGGTTCTGGTAGGGAGAGCCAGACTGAGGAGCCCTGCATATAAGGAGCGGGAAGCTTCTGGAACTCGGAAAACACATCACATGTCCGGTGGTTGCAATCCACGGCGACTACGACCCCCATCCGGCTGAAGGAATCCAAAAGCCCCTGTCTGCCATTCTAAAGAGCTTTCGGTTTACTCTGCTCAATAACTGCGGGCACATGCCCTGGATTGAACGGCAGGCAAGGGGCCAATTTTACGAAATCCTTAAAGAAGAACTGCGTTAAGGGAAATAACTGTCCAAGTAGTAAGTGTTGTCTCGTTAAGCTTATTAACCACCTCTATCCAAAACTCGCTCCATACGCAGGCCAGCGGCCGGGTGGTACGGCCTCTTGAATGCCTCGGGATACTTCATCCTCAATTCTTCTAAATTCGTTCTCTCAATCTCTACCAGGAACCCACTGCAAACCATCCCTGTAGCATTTTTAGAGGTTCTATTATGTGGAGTTATGGTATCAATCGCTCCTCCTCTATCAAGCTCTCCCGGAACTATCGGGTCATACCTTGCCCCGTGGTCCTGGTATACTACCCCGGGCATTATTCTCTCCGTCACGTAGGCACCGCCGAGGACAATGCCTTTCTCATTATATATACTAACCACATCTCCATGTTCTATACCCCTGCTAGCAGCATCCACCGGATGTATCCAGAGAGGCTCATAGTAGTATCCATCGGGGCCCTCAACTTTACACGTTGGGATTTCCCTTAACCATGTCATATCGTCGTGCTGTGAATGTACTCTCCACCTGGGGTGGTTCGAGCAGACGAGTAAAGGATACTTCTTTGCTCTGGGATGCAGCAGGCTTTCCTGGTGCGACTCGCCGTATGGAATCCAGTGTGGAACCGGTGGCCTCTCCTTGTCACCAGGGAAATGTTTTTCTAATCTCGCGGAATAGAACTCTATCTTACCGCTCGGGGTCGTCAGGGGATTGTTCTCAGGATCATCATAGAAATTTCTCAAGCCCGGCTTGTTTTTCTCCCCATCCTCCGGGTCGGGTGGTACCACCCAGTATCCCTTTTCCTTAAGTTCTTCCCAGCTTATGTAATCCGCCGCACCTGAAGTATCAAACCCAAGTTTTATCCAATCTTCAACACTCCTGCCATCGGTGTACTCCTCCAGCAGACCCAGCCTCTCAGCTATCACACAAACTATCTCGTAGTCGCTCATGGACTCTCCCCTGGGTTCGACACATTTTGGATCAGGGTAAATGGTGTTAAATTGCCCGCTCATGACCTCTACCCCTATATCATCTACCTCGAATTTGGTATTGGAGGGCAAGATGATATCGGCAAATTGACAATCATTCTCCATCCACGGGTGCTGGGCTAGAATGAATTCTATCTTCGGGCTTCTAAGCGCTTTTATAAAGTCATTGCCATCATTCCAACATGTTATCCAGGAAGGCGTATCGGTCCATATCATATGTATCTCAGGGCTACCCTCTAATGGATATGTGTATTTTATGAACTGCTGGTCAACCGGGTCCCTGGATAAGGTGGTGCCGTACCAGCTGATAGGTGGATTGAGAATAGCATCATGAACCAGGTTCTTGGGAATAAATTGTCTCGGTGTATCAGTATATCTCCACCCACGATTGGCTTCATGCAACATCGGAATAAATGAGGACCATGGTAAAGGATTATTAGTCTGTTTATTATAAATACCCCACTCAAGCATCTTGAACTGGTATACTCCCGGCTTTCCCACGCCCTGCATCGCCAGCAGTAACACCTCCAGCCTGGCGGGTTCAGTTGAATACTGGCCCCTGATACCGGGACCACCATTACCATGTGCAATTGACGTCCTTTTAACTGCCCACACCCTCGCCAGTGCTTTGATTATCCTTGACGGGATGCCGGTTATCTCAGTAGCCCATTTAGGTGTCTTGGGGATTCCATCCTCCTTACCCAGAACGTATTCCTCAAACTTTTCGAACCCCACCGAATGGGTAGCCACGTACTCTTTGTCATAAGTTCCTTCGGTCATCCAGACATAAGCTATCGCCAGATGCAGCGCAGCATCCGTGTTGGGTCTTATGGGAATCCATTTATCAGCATGAACCGCTGCTCCGTAGTTTAAGTCCGGACAGACATATATAGATTTTATCCCGAGCTCAGTGAACCAGTAGCACAATCGGCTCGCTAACTGTCCGTTGAATCCCCAGGGTGTGGTTTCCGCATCACATCCCCAGAACAAAATAAGCTCGGAATTCCTGGCAACATCAGTCATAACATTGGTTGCGGGTACCATTTGACCCAAATTTTCACATCCCCACACATGTTTGGCACCCCAAACCCAGCCTTCCCAGCTATCCGTATTTCTGGTTTGCAGCGTGAAACCCCCAAAAAGCCTGAGAAGCTTCCTATGACACCCATGAGCGCTATGAATAGTCTTTGTTTCCCCATGTCCATCCGACTGGGAAAATATTGCCTCCGCCCCGTATTTTTCTTTTATTCTCTTCAGCTCGCCTACCACTATATCCAGAGCCTCATCCCATGAGACTCTGACATAACCACTATTACCCCTGTTCTCTATATTTCTCTCACCATTGGGGTCCCAGTCAACTCTCTTGAGCGGATACAGAATCCTGTTGGGAGAATAAATGCGATTTTTATAGCCCAGAGTGAAGGGAGGTATCAGCGTCTTCATAGGCGGTTCAAAGGTCTTTCCGCGCGCCTCTATCTTCCAGGGCCTGAGTTCCTCTGGTTTATACTTCCAATCGTAGTGTAAAGGCCTAATCCTGATTATTCTACCGCCTTTAACATCCACCTGTACGGAATTCGAGTCACAGGCAATTGAGCAGAAAGCAAGCCCTTTTACCACTGTTTTTTCTTCTTCGGCTTCTTTTCCAGGTTTTCCCTTTTCTACCATTTTCCCTCCATCATTCTTAAATCTCGGGTAGCCCGGTATTCCGGCAATAATATTCTCCTTACTATACCATAGTCATATCAAATCATAATAATCGTACTTTCTTTTCCAGCTCAATGGCCTGGCTTAGCTCGGCAAGCATGTACTATGATTACCCGATACGGCACTATTACTTATTGACAACTTCCCCAATAGAATTGTATACATATTATGGTGATTACTTAAAGTCAACAATAGCCTAAGCAATAAAACTCTCTACTACGAGTGTGGCATATAACCGGGAGGGAAAACCTCAGCCATGATTGACAGGTATTCAAGGCAAATCCTTTTCTCCGGCATCGGTACAGAAGGGCAAAGGAAATTAGGCAATAGCTCTGTAGTAATTATCGGCTGCGGCGCTCTGGGAACGATTATAGCCACTTCCCTGGTACGCGCCGGTGTGGGCAAGGTCAGGATTATAGATAGAGATTTTATTGAGTACCACAATTTGCAGCGGCAGGTCCTGTTTGATGAAGATGATGTAAAGAACCAGTTGCCCAAAGCAATAGCCGCCGAGCGACACCTGAAAAAGGTGAACTCCTCAATTGAAATTGAAGGGATAGTCGCCGATGTGAACTATACCAATATCGAGCGGTTTGTTCAGGGGGCAGATGTAATACTGGATGGGCTGGATAACTTTGAAACCCGCTTTCTCATAAATGACGTCTCTTTGAAGCTTAAAATTCCCTGGGTTTTTGGCGGGGCTATTTCCACTTCGGGAACAACCATGACTATAATCCCGGGTGAAACTCCTTGCTTCCGCTGTTTCCTGGCTAATCCACCCGATGTGGGAAGAGTACCCACCTGCGATACTGTGGGAGTAATTGGACCCGTCCCCTTTATTGTTGGCTCTATCCAATCCGCTGAGGCAATGAAGGTACTGGTTGGAGCCAAGGAAATAAATCGGAACATCATTGTTTTTGATGTCTGGTATGGGAGCTTTCATAATTTGAAGGTAGATGCTCGTCAGGATTGCCCACCCTGCCAGGGCAGGTACGAGTTTTTGGAGGGGAGGGTTGGGGTAAAGACCACTACACTTTGTGGTCAAAATGCGGTACAGGTGTTAAATACCAAGGTCAGCAGTCTCTCCCTGGAAGAACTTGCCACACGTCTCAAGCCGGTGGGAGAGGTCAGCTATAATGAGTTTATGTTACGTTTCACAGTGGATGATAACGAAATGGTTGTTTTCCCCGACGGGCGGGCTATTGTCAAAAATACCACTGACGAAGTACTGGCAAAAGGACTCTATGCCAAATATATCGGCTCATAATCTTTAATAATTGGTTTCACCCTTCGGTCGATGGAGATGATTACTGGTCGGAAGCGTCCCTGGTTGGAGCGCTAAGCTTAAGACGGGTTAAAATGGAACAGAAAATCAGAGTCTATAATTCAGACGGGAATATAATAGAAATTACCAAAGAGGCCACTCGTCAGGAAGCCGATGAAATCATAAAGGACACCTTTGCCCGGGGCGGCCTGGTAGTAGATAACAAAACCTTCCGGGTTATCCACAAGATAGAGCCGGAAGTTGAGGAAATCCTGGTCATAAACACCTTTGGCGGGGGCGGCTAGAACACGCTCTGGTGTAGAAACCGGGCCGACCCATGACCCCGGCAATTACCTTAGCCTGGCCATCATAATTTGATGAGACTGGATATTGCTTCCTCAATAGTTTCTGGCTCTAGATACTCAAATTGCGTATCTTCTCCTGTTTACTAAATAGTTCCCGGCGCTCTTATCACCTGAGATTAACCGGTAGCCGATTTTGCCTTGAGGACCTCAAGAATCTTCTCTGGTGTTATTGGCATGTCTTTTATTCGCACGCCAACAGCATTATAGATAGCATTGGCTATGGCCGGAGGGACAGCAATATTGGGATTTTCGCCTACTCCCTTAGCCCCAAATGGACCAGAAGACACCGGCTCCTCCTCATAAAGTATCACTTCTAACTCCGGCATATCCAGAGCGGCAGGAATTTTATAGGTGGTGAAATTATCACTCTCCACAACCCCGCTCTCATTAATAAAGTAATCCTCAGTTAGAGTGATGCCTATGCCCTGCGCTATACCCCCTTCCATCTGACCCTCTACGGTGGTTGGGTTTATCGCCCGACCCACATCATTGACAAACAATATTTTTAGTACTTTTACCTCACCGGTTTCAGTATCCACTTCTACCTCAGCAAAGATAGCCCCGAACGGTGGAGGATTGGGAGTTGGAGAAAATGAGCCCTTACCGAAGATATTCAGGTGTTGTTCTTCAAAATTATAGATAGCTTCCTTACTTACCTCACCAACCGATATTCCTTTCTGTGGGGCGGCTTTAACATATATCCGCCTATCTTTGACCTCCAGCTCGTCAGCCGATACCTCCAGCGTTTTGGCCGCTCGCTCCAAAAGCTGTTTTTTGGCTTCGGTTGCGGCTATGATAACGGCATTGCCTATTTGATATAAACCGCCACTGGCGTGTTGACCCTGGTCGAACATAGTGATATCCGTATCTCCAGTGACTACATGGATGTCTTCGTAACGCACCCCCAATACCTCGGCAGCAATCTGGGAAATCGTGCCCAGAAGGTTCTGCCCCATATCACAGGCGCTCACTATTAAACTGGCTGAGCCGTCTTCGTTAAACTTTATGAAGGCATTCCGGTGCTGGGTGTTAAAGGGATGAGCGCCACTAACGTGCATGAAAATTGCCATTCCGATTCCATATCTTCTTACTCCGTCACCCTTTTCCCTGGCCCTCTTCTCTTTCCATCCTATCCTTTCCGCGCCTATCTTGATAACCTTTTCTATGGGGCAGGTTTCCATGGGAAGTCCGGTGCTGCTGGGGTCACCAGCCTTCTTTAGATTTTTCAGCCTCAACTCCAACGGGTCCATCCCCATCTTCTCAGCAGCCATGTCAACCAATTGTTCTAAACACCACATTGCCTCAGTATTCCCATAACCCCGGACACCGCCGGTCGGTTGAATATTAGTGTAGACACAATCTGCCTCAGCAGTCACATTGGGACACTTGTAGAGCCCGGCAAATGAGCCCATGTTAATCCCTGTCGTCGAGCTGTTATGGGTAAAGTAGGCGCCTCCATGTGCGAGTATCTTCTCCTGCAGGGCAGTTATCGTGCCGTCTTTCTTCACTCCTATCGCGCCGGTCTCGATATATGTTTGCCTGGTAGCTTCCAAAAAGTCTTCCTCTCTGGTATACTCAAGCTTCACTGGTTTACCTGTCTTCTTTGCCAGCACGACACAAATTGGCTCAGCACTGAAGCTGCCAAACTTTCCCCAGCCCCCCCCCATATGGGAAGTAATCCACTTTATCATGCCCTCCGGCATATCAAACAGCTCGGCCAGTTTCCTCCGGTGGAGAAACACATGCTGGCTGAGTGACCAGATGGTTAGTCTGCCAGCGGCGTCAAAGCTAGCGATACATGTGGAGGGTTCAAACTGGCACATCTGTTGTCTTCCGGTTTGGAAAGTTCCTTCCGCCACAACGGCGGCTTCCTGGAAACCCTTTCCCGCATCACCTCTGTTACCCGGGAAAGGCATATGGACGGAGATATTGTTTTCCGCAAAATCATGTATCCTGGGCGCTCCCGGCTTCATCGCCTCTATCGGGTCAAATACTGACGGCAGCACTTCATACTCCACATCAATGAGCTCCAGTGCCTCTTCAGCGATGCCGGCATTTATGGCAGCAACTGCGGCTATTCTATCGCCAACGTAACGTGCCTTCTCGCTTAACACATACATATCCATCAGTTCATATCTTGCTGTTTGGTAGGTTAGTTTACCGTCATGTCTAGGGTCGTAAGTGCGTAGCGTCAAATTTAGCTTGTTTGGATTGAATAACTTTTTGGGTACATCCTCAAAGGTGATTACCGCTTCAACTCCGGGGAGGTTCTCTGCTTTAGATTTATCTATCTTCCGAATCCGGGCATGAGGATGAGGGCTGGTCAATATCTTTCCTATCAGCATTTCCGGCAGCTTTATATCTACTGTGTACTTGGCTGTCCCCGTAGCCTTGGCATGTGCCTCCCACCGGGGAAGCCGCTTCCCGACAACCAGTAGTTCTTCCTTCATATTACCCTCCTCCTTTTCTCATTGTCCCGGCTGCTGTCAATACAGCATCAATTATCTTCACATATCCTGTGCATCGACATAGGCTACCCCCCAAACCCTCTTTGACATCCAGCCTTGTCGGGTTGGGGTTCTCCTCCAACAGGGATTTAGCTGTTAGAATCATCCCCGGTGTGCAAAACCCGCATTGTATCGCCCCGGAATCTATAAATGCTTGCTGAAGGGGATGTAAAGCAGTGCCTTTAGCCAGCCCTTCTATAGTAATGATGTCCTTCTCTCGAACGGCTATGGCTAAGGTCGAGCAGGAGAGCGCAGGTTTGCCATCAACCAAGACAGTACAAGACCCACACTCCCCAACCCCGCAAGCACACTTTGTCCCGGTAAGGTCTAAGTGCTCCCTCAATAGTTCAGCCAGGGTGAGGTTCGTTCCTATTAATAGTTCATAGGGTCTACCATTTACTGTGAACTTTGCTATTTCTTTTTTCATTGTATTTCCCTCCTCGCCTTACGCCTTTGACCTTTCAGATGCTTTTTCCAGTGCCCGTCTAACCAGTATCCTGGTCGTTTCCTTTCTGTATTCAGCAGTGGAGCGAAGGTCACTTATCGGTTTTGTTTCCCCGGCAGCAGCCTCAGCTGCTGCGTTAATTACCTTTCGGTCAAGCTTTTGGCCCTTAAGGATAGTTTCTGCCTTTGCTGCCCGGAACACCGTCGGTGCCACGGAGCCCAAAGCTACCTTAGCCTCCCGGCAGGTATCATCAGTAACTGTTATCATTACCGCCACATTGACCTTGGCAATATCAGCCGACGTTCTTACCAGGTTCAAAAATGCGCCGCCTGCCCCGGACGGAGGGCTCGGCAACAATATTCCGGTGACCATCTCGCCTGATTGCAAAGCAGTCTGGCCAACACCGGTAAAGAATTTTTCTATAGGTATTGTCCTTTCACCGGTAGCGCCGGCTAACGTCAGTTCAGCACCCAGGGCAAATAAGGCAACAGCTATATCAGATGCCGGTGTGGCTACGCAAAGGTTGCCGACAGCAGTACCCATAGTTTTCACCTGAACTGAAGTTAGCTGATGGACCGCTTCGTGGAGAATCTCATAATCCTTCCGAATTGTCGGTGAAAGCTCTATGGAACGGAGCGATGTCAGGGCACCAATCTTTAAGCCGCCCGTTCCATCGCCCTCGATGTAATCTAATCCCGGTATTCTCTGAATATTTACCACATATTCTGGTTTGATTTTGCGTTCCCGCATCTTGGGTATTAAATCTACGCCACCGGCAAGCACCTTTACCTTACCACCATAACTGGATAAAAGCTGCACTGCCTCCTCAACCGTCCCCGGTTCAAAGTATTCAAAAGGTTTCAAAACTCGCATCTATTTAACCCTCCTTTCAATTCTATTACCAGGAATCCCCATTCTTCGCCTGCTATTTTACTACCAAACACTTTATTATTCAAACAGTTTAGGTCCGGCGTCTCTGATTAATTGCCCGGTGCAACATCTTATCCCGCCTCCATATCTCACCGAGCGTATCTCTATTATATCAGGCGGCGAGGTTCAAGATTGACACCGGGCTGCCGTCTTGACAAAGCCATGAGCAAAGTAGTAGCTTATGGTGAAAGAAAGGGTGATTCAAGCCATTGTGGACACTGCCAAACATGGCGTGTTTGAGGTAATATCAGGCTTTAGCCATGAATAATAAACAGCAGGGAGGAAGTATAAAATGTCTAAAAGTGCTCATGAAGCGTTCCCAGTTCGGACTCCTGCTCTAGAGCCGGTAATGCTTCAGACAGAACCGGAACCGTTAGAAATAGACCTGAAAAGGACAGCCGTAGTGGTGGTAGACATGCAAAATGCCTTCGTCAGCAACGGCGGCATGTTCGATTTGTGGGGTATAAACGTCTCCAGGAATCAAAAGGTTATTGAACCCATTAAGAGACTAATAAACGCAGCACAGACAAGAGGGCTTAAGGTAATACACATTGCACACCAGTACTCGCCCGATTTGCACGATAGCGGAGGCCCCAATTCGCCGAACTGGTATCAGCGTATGCTAAAAAGCTACCGTGAACGCCCGGAATGGCGAGACAAGCTCCTTTTCCGTGGCACATGGGGGGCTGATACTATAGAGGAACTTAAGCCGCGAGAGGGTGATATTTTTGTCATCAAGCCGAAATATAGTGCCTTCTTTAGTACCAATCTGGATATCATTTTAAAGACATATGGCATTAAGTACCTGCTATTTACGGGAGTAGCTACTAACATTTGCGTAGAGGCCTCGATAAGAGACGCTTACTATCTTGAGTATTTCCCCACCCTTGTTTCCGATGCTGCCATGAACCTCGGCCCGCCATCTACCCAAGAAGCCACAATTTTTAACGTCAAAACTTGTTATGGCTGGGTAACAACTACCAAAAATATTGTAAAAGCTATGGAGCAGCCGGTAAAAATAGCCGCAAGGCTTACCTAATTTTCAATTTATCGCCCCATTTGCTCTTTGCCTTCGCTACAATTTCTGGGTCATCTACCGTACGTGGCGGCTTCTCACCCCAGAATTCGTATTCTTCTGTAGGGAGTGTAGCATCAATACCCAGCCCAGCCTGCCACCCCCTCTCTCTGGTCGGAGAAGACGGGTCGCGATGAATCCCGGCTCTCCTGGGGAGAATATAAACATCCCGGTCTGCTTTAACCCTGGTGGAAAGTGCCCAATGGACACTCTCATAATCCCAAATATTTATATCCTTATCAACCACAATAACATGCTTATAACGAGCGTAGGTTGCACCCCAAATGGCATCCATAACCTGCTGCGGATGTCCCTTAAATAGTTTATCAATCTTGACTATAGCCTCGAAGGTCACATCGGTTTTTAGGTCCAGTAAGCCAGGCAGTAAACCCTTCAATATCTTATATGCTTCCGCTTGACTTGGTTTGCCATTAACGATGCAGCTTTCCGATGGGTACCACTGCTCGCGTGTTCCCTGGTAAATCGGGTTTTTCCTGTGGGTTATCGATTTTATCTCAAAAACAGGTTGACTGTGTGCCTCACCATAATAACCGGTAACTTCGCCGAAGTTCCTGTCCATCTCCCTGACCCCTGGCTGAACCACTCCTTCGAACACCATTTCTGCATATGCCGGTACCTCGATATCAATGGTTTTACACTGGACCATTTCCAGCGGCTCTCCTCTGAGAGCTCCAGCCAGATGAAACTCATCGACACCTGGGGGCGTCCTTGTGGCTCCTGCTATCTCCACCAGTGGATCAACACCGGTGATGACTGCCATAGGCATCGGTTCACCTCGTCTCTCATATTTCACCAAGTGCTGGTGCCCGTGCGAATAGGGAGCTGCTCCCCAGCTCAGCCGGTTTTTGCCCAGGGTTGCCATTCTATATATGCCAGCATTCTGTGCCCCGGTATCAGGGTCTCTAGTGACTGAAATAGACATAGTTCCCGGGAAAGGTCCGCCATCATGCTGGTGCCACTTCACATTACATATCCGATTTAAATCTATGTTTGATTCTGTAATGGTTTCCTCCTGGCAGACAGCTGTCTTCACAATTTTGGGAGGTATTAACTGCCTGGTTCTTTTGAGCCATTCATCGTTAAACCCATTCCAGTCTTCAAGACCCAGCGACCATAGAAATCTTTTCTCTGAAGCCAGCAGGCCGGTAACTAAGGGGTAATCCGCTCCTCTGATATTGTCGAAAACAATTACCGGGCCTAGCTCCTGTAATACTGCCCTGGTGATGCCGTTAACCTCCCACTCAGGGTCGACCTCCTCATTGATGTGAATAACCTCACCCCTTTCCTCCAGGAACTCCAGAAACTCCCTCATGTCCTTCCAATTTGATTCCTTCATGTATCACCCCCAAGAATCTTGCGTTTGTTTCTTATCAGGGATTACCGAAAAAGTCAGGGGTTCAAACCCTTGAGGAGTATATATGACGCTGAAGGCAAAATCAAACCGACTTTCATCCTGGCCTAAGAAATTTCAGCCGTGTTTGACGACACAATTCAGTTAATATAGACTAGAAGCAGTTTCGCAAGCGAAAGGAGGTGACCGACATGGCAGAAGAGGGAAAGATTAAGCGGGAAGAAGAGGTGGCCTATAAGTGTCAGCGCTGTGGCTTCGTCGTCTATAAAAAGACGGTTGAAGAACCACCGCAGTTCTGTCCCAATTGCGCCATAACCCACTTAAAGGGGGATATGGTTAAAGTTGGTCATGTTTAGTGAGTAGTAAAAATTAAAAAAGTAGATAGAATTTCAAGGAGGACGTTTTATGCCATTTGAAGACTTCAGGGAATATCTAGCCTATCTTGAGTCCGAGGACGAACTGAGGAGGGTAACCAGAGAGGTCGACCCTTACCTTGAAACTACTCTGGTTACCAAGAAGTCGATGGAAGAGGGAGGGCCAGGCCTATGGTTTGAGAATGTGAAAGGTAATCCCTTCCCCCGGAAGGAAAAGATTCCTCTAACTGTCGGCGTCTATGGCTCAAGGAAGCGCATATGGATGGGGCTGGATACCAATGAAAAAACCTGGCTTAAGGACTATATAGAACGTATTACCAAAGAAAGAATGGCTAAATATGCCGTCAAGAGCGTTAAAAACGGGCCCTGCAAGGAAAACATTCTTAAAGGTGATGACGTCGATCTCTATAAGTTCCCGGTCACCTGGCATGCGCCTCGAGATAGAGGCTGGTATATAGATGCCACGGTATGTATTGTCCAACACCCGGAAACGAAGATTCGGAATGCATCGGTTCATCGCCTACTCTTACATGAGAAAAACCAGACAGGGCTGTGGATGGCTCCGGCTGACCTGGAGCAAATTATCATGCTTTACTGGGAGAGAAATGAGCCCTGCCCCATGGCGGTGGCGGTAGGAACAGACCCGGCGGTGATGATGGCGGCGTCCACTCGCATACCCTTCGACTGGGATGAATTAAATGTTGCCGGAGCGCTAAGGGGTAAATCAGTGGAAATGATACCCTGTGAGACCCTTCCCATCGATGTTCCGGCTACGGCGGAAATAATCATCGAGGGCTGGCTGGAGCCTAATAAGAGGAAGCCAGAGGGGCCGTTTATTGAGTTTACCGGTTACTACGGCGATGAGAGGCTTGCCCCGGTTTGGGATGTTACCTGCATAACCCATAGAAATAACCCTATCTACAATGATATCGTAACCGGGCCTCCTCCTGACGAGAATCAACAGATGACACAGGTATTTGCCGTAGAGATTTATAATGCTGTTAGTCAGGTGTTTCCGGCTGAGGATATCCTCGACGTCTTCATGACAGATGGTGGTTGCCAGGTATTTAACTGTGTGATCAGGATTAAGAAACGTTATCCCGGTCAGGGTAAGCAGGTTTGTGCTTCGGTGCTTTCCTGCCGTTACACGAACAATGTCTGGGTTGTGGACGAGGAAATAGATGCTCATAACCATGTCATGGTGGAGTGGGCTTTTGCCACCAGGTGCCGTGGCGAGGATATAGTCTTTCTCCGTGATTCTATCTGTACTCCACTTAATCCGCTGGCAGAGGGGGCTGTAATGACCAAGATGGGCTTTGATTGTACCAGACCCATAGGAGATGACAAAAAG
>SDBV01006881.1_pt1 | contig 15643 bp, 13 predicted proteins | sample 2277081 | NCBI WGS metagenome assembly SDBV01 (sample SAMN10402039, study PRJNA504765) | marine sediment metagenome | isolation source: marine sediment core GS10_PC15, 223 cmbsf | place: Arctic Ocean: Southern Knipovich Ridge | collected 2010
CGAGGAGTTCGTCGTTCCCTATTACCAGCGCTGCTACGAGGCCTTTCCGGGAACCCGGGGATTGCACATGTGCGGCAAGATCGATCACCTGGTTCCGGTGCTGGCCGAGCAGCTGCGCATCACACGGCTGGGCGGGTTCGGTTTCCCGACGTCACCGGAACTGCTGACCGAGTGGTTCGGGGGCAAGGCGGTGATGACAGGCGGCCTCAACCCCATGCTGCTCTATTCCGGCCCGAAAGAGGCGATCAAAGACCATGCCCGGCGTTACATCGACGCGTTCGAGGCCTGGGGCGGTTATGTTCTGCAAGACGGCAACAATGTGTGCCCCGGCACGCCCTTGGCCAATCTGGCAGCCGTCGTAGAGGCGTCGGAGCAGTACTCGGGCGTACCCGATAGCTGAACGAAAAACGCATGACAATGGCAGAAAAAGTATTTGGTTTGGACATCATCGGTGCCGGGCAAATGGGAACCAGGCATGCGGCCAACGCTGCCGGAATTCCAGGTCAGGGTCGTGCCGACGTCGACGGAGGCCTTTCACATGAGCTGGGCCTGCCCGTTGGAACACCCGGCTACAACAGGCATTACGTCACAACGCCCCGGGCCACTCTTGAGTTCGATCTGGTGCGCAGGAAACGAAAAGCAGCAGCGCGGTTACAGCATAATAATTATATCGCGGCCTCCGGGGCTGGGCGCCCCCCTGCAACCAAATGGACAGAGGGTAGCAGCTTGTTATGACCACAGGAATTGTTATCAAGGAGTCAGGAGCCGGAATGGAATTGGAATATGATACCAGTAATTTGCTAACCTCCTCGAGCAACTTCAAAGGTGCTTCAAAGTCGCCATAATGCAAGTCTTTTGCTAAGATCAGATAGTAACGAGATTCTTCTAAAGATCCCTGGGCAATATTCATAAACCGAACTTTGTCTGGTTTACTTCTCTTCTTGAATCCTTCAGCGATATTAGCTGGGATTGATACGGCTGATCTTCTTAGCTGTGCTATCAAGCCAAATCTTTCGTCGAGCTCAGGTTTCCCAAGCTTCTAATGAGCCTTACCTAGATGCTCTCGCATCGCTCGATACCGATAGGCCCATGCGCTATAGGAGTTTGGGCCATCCCCTGTAATGGGGTGCCGTTTACTGGTGATTTCCATCGTCAGCCCGTAATCCCGGCCCCGCGTTTCGTCAAAGCCGGGCGACCGAAGGTCGGCGGTGACCGGAAAGATACCCAGTCCATCAATCTCCGGGTCGATGTGGATCGCTTCTGCGATTTGCTTGCCGCTTACGGCACTCACGACCACTGCGCCGGCCAAACGTGTTCCGCCTGTATCGAGCCACTGAGAGAAACAGTTACGCTCTGCTGCGGCGATTTTCTGGCTGCAGACCCCCGAATCGTCGCCGCACCATAAAAAACCCCGTCCGCGAAGCCGCAGACGGGGCGTTAACTCAAATCAGACAGCCTGGCGCTATTTTTTGAAGAAGTACTGCTCGGGGTTCGTGTATCCCGGGCTGTACAGCGACCACACCATGTAGCCTTCGTTGGGCACGTTGCGGAAGTTGTTCTTGACTATGTACGGCGCCGGGAAGGTGCTGACGGTTGGAATGGACCACAGGCTCTTGCCGTGGGTAAGCAGGAGCTCTTTGCTCAGCCTTTCGCGCTCGCCTTCGTCGGGAGTTGTAGTGATCTTGTCGAACAGGATCTGAGCCTCCCGTAGCTCCGGGATCGGCTCCTCACCGCTCTTGCCGCCTGTGTCGTACCAGAACCCGTACTGCGGAGCCCAGTAGGTGTGGCGTCGCAGCGGCGCCCAGTCTCTGGGGTACACCTGCCACTGCACACGGGTGTTGAGGTAACCGGCGATTACGTACTCGCTCGAGTATATGCGGGGCCACCAGAGCTGGCCGCTGACCGGCCGCACCGAGGCCTTGATGCCTACTTTGCCCCAGTGGTCTTTAACCAGCTCGAAGCCGTCGAGGTTCACGAGACCCCCGTCGTAGGCTTCAATAGTCAGAAACAGGACCTTGCCGTCCGGCCTCAGGCGAAAGCCCTGGGAATCGCGTTTGGTCAGCCCCACCTCGTCCAGCAGCTTGTTGGCCTGGTCGGGATCGTACTGATAGCGCGTAATGAGATCCTTGTAGCGGGATTTCAGTGTATTCATGTCGTCACCCCACTCCTCCTGCGGGATGAACTGCATCCAGGCCGGCTCCGCCATGCCGAGGTAAACGAGCTCGTTTACCTCTTCGCGGTTGATGGACAGGGACAGCGCCAACCGGAATTTATACTGATGGATGAGCTCCCGCATGACCATGTCGGTGGTGGTGAAATTGGGGAATACGACGTCTCCCGATTCGCCCTGCCTCCAGTTCAGCACGCGGTAGTCACCCGCCTTCTCGCCCTCCTTGAACATGGTCCAGTTGGCGAAGCGCAGGTACTGGTATTCGAAGTCGGTATCTCCCGCCGCGGCCCTGGCGTTGGTGATCTCGTCGCTCTCGACGATGTCGACCGCCATCTTGTCGATGTAAGGAAGCTGGTTGCCGGCGGTGTCTACCTTCCAGTAAAAGGCGTTGCGCTCGGCAAAAATAGTGGGGTCGGGAGGTGCGTTCAGTACCACCCAGGCCTTTAGGCTCGGCAAGTCGGGGTTCGAGCGCAAGTCGTTTTTCCGGCCGTAGAGCTGGATCCAGTTGTCGAACTCGGCGTCTTTGACCAATTTGTCCAGTTCCGCTTTGCCGACGAAATCCGGGTGATAGCTCTTGAGGTAGTGTTTGGGAGTCCACATGCCAATGCCGTTGAATGCCAGCTGCTTGATGAACAGGCCGTAAGACCCGGCGAACTTCATCTCAAAGGTCTGATCGTCGATTCTCTTGAAGGCGACCGGCTCACCTTTTATGACCAGCCACGAAGGCACGGCCGGGCTGAGCTCTTTGTTCATCAACACGTTTTCGTACCAGAACTCGAGATCGTCTACTGAAAAGGGCTCTCCGTCTGACCACTTCATGCCCTTTCTCAGAAAGAAGGTGTACGTCGAGGCCTCACTGGAAACCTCGTAAGCCCTGGCCACACCGGGGATAACAGTCTTGCCGTCCGGAGCCCACTTGACCAGGCATTCATACCCGGTCCGCGCCTGGAGGCCCATACCGCTCAGCGAAGGAATACTGCGGCGCCACGTGCCGCCGTACTGCCCTATTTCCTCGACCGGCTCGATCACCATCGGCTCTTCCGGCAGCCGATCTTCCACCGCGGGAAGCTCCCCTTTCCTGACCTTTTCGGCCAACATGGGCGCTTCCCCATATTTACCTTTTGCCACTGTCGCCGTTCCTTGTGTTCCCCCGGTGTCTTTCTGTCCTGACGCAAAGCCCAGGAACGCACCGGCCACAAGCGTGCACAGCACGATTGCCACAAAACGCTTCATTAGAATTCCTCCTTAAGATGAGAATATTAGATAGTCACCCATAGTGCTGTATGACTGTGCCTGTGTCAAGCAGTGCAGATAGCGCACTGTCCTCACTCTTCTCGCTCGACCGACGCCGGCGCGGCGCTGAGCTACACGCCCCCATATGGATCGGCGGCGTCCCTGAGTCCGTCACCGATGAAGTTGAAGGCCAGCACCGTGGCTATGACGAAGAAGACGGGTATCAACAGCCAGGGGTTGAGGGATACGGTGCGGAAATTCTGCGCTTCCTGCAGCAGCACCCCCCAGCTCGTGACCGGGGGACGGAGCCCGATGCCGAGGAAGCTCAAGGCGGTTTCGGCCAGAATCATCGATGGTATGGCAACCGTAACTGTCACGATGATGTGGCTGAATATGGAGGGAAGCAGGTGGCGGACAATGATCTGCATCTCCCCTGAGCCTGACACTAAAGCGGCCATCACGTAGTCTTCCTCCCGCAGCGACAGCAGCTTGCCCCTGACCATGCGCGCCAGCCCCGTCCACCCCAGAAGAGAGAGTATGATCGTGATCCCGAAGTACACTCGGATCGGCGACCACTGTATGGGCAGAGCGGCGCTGAGGGCCATCCACAGCGGGATGGAAGGAAACGACCTGAGAATCTCGATAACTCTCTGGATCAGCGTGTCGATATTACCGCCGTAGTAGCCTGAGATTCCCCCCAGTATCAACCCCAACACGAGACTCATAAACACGCCGATCAGCCCGATGGAGAGGGAAACACGGGCGCCGTAGAGGACGCGGGAGAGCATGTCCCGGCCCATACGGTCCGTGCCCAGCAGAAACATGACCCCGCCCTCCTCCACGCCGAAGAGGTGGATGTCTGTTTCGAACAGGCCCCAGAAACGATAGGGGTCTCCGCGAACCCAAAAACGCATGGAGTATTTCACGCTTTTGTCTTCGGTGTATGTTTTCCGCAGAGTCTCTTTGTTAACCGTCCTCGTCAATCCATAGACAAAGGGCCGCAGATGAAACCGCTCTCCGTCGTGGAAATGCAGCCGCTGCGGCGTAGAGAATACGTACTTCATGTTGCGTCTGTGAAGATCATAGGGAGCAAAAAACTCACAGAAAAGGGCCCCGAAGTACAACAAAATGATAATCACGCTTGCTGCAATGGCCAGCTTGTGCTTCTTGTACTTCCACCACATGAGCTGCCATTGGGACGCTACGAAGAACCGTTCCTCCGCGGCGGTAAGCGTCTCAACTCGCGGGGCGGTGCCGGCACTCGAAGTATTCACCATTTGACGCTACTCTCCCTTCCTGCCGAATCGGATGCGGGGATCAATCCAGGCCAACATAAAGTCGGATACCAGTGTGCCCAGCACCGTGAGACAGGCCAGCATCAAAATGAACGAACCGGCCAGGTACATGTCCTGGGTCATGAGGGACCGCAGGAGGAGCGGGCCCGTCGTGGGCAGACTCAACACCACGGAGGTTATGGTAGCGCCCGATATCAAACTGGGAAGCAGCCAGGCGATGCTGCTCACCAGGGGGTTGATGGCAACGCGCACCGGGTACTTGAACAGGACCTTGATCCTGGAAACGCCCTTGGCCGTGGCGGTTATGACGTACTGCTTGCGCAGCTCGTCGAGCAGGTTGCCCCGCATGATCCTTATGAGCCAGGCGGTGCCGGCCGTACCGACCACGATGATGGGTATCCAGAGGTGTTTGAGCAGGTCGATTACCTTGCCCGGGCTCCAGCCCGCCTCCATGTACTCCCTCGAGAACAGCCCGCCAATGCTGGTGTTGAAATATTTGTAGGCGATGAACATCAGGATCATAGCGAGCAGAAAATTCGGTGTGGCCAGGCCCACGAAGCCGACGAAGGTAAACATGTGATCGCCGAGCGTATACTGGTGTGTGGCGGAGTAGATTCCAATAGGGATGGCGATGGCCCACGTGAAAACCAGGGTGAATGAGGAGATAATCATGGTCAGCATCAATCGTTCGCCGATGAGCTCCCTGACCGGCTTGTTCCACTCGAAGGAATGGCCGAAGTCTCCGCGCAGTACTCCCCAGATCCATTTGAAGTATTGTACGTATATGGGTTCATCCAATCCATAGCGCTTTGTCAACGCTTCGATCATGGCCTCGTCTATGCTCTCTCCCCCCTGGGCTAATTGAGCCAGATACGAGGTCAGGTAATCTCCGGGGGGCAGTTGGATGATGACGAAGGATATGATGGAAATGATAATCAACGTAGGGATCATCAGGAAAAGCCGGCGGAGAATATAGTCCAGCATACAGAACTCCTCTTGCTGCGGTTCTCGGGCCCCTCAATTTACAGAGCCGGTCGAGAGGCTGTCAAGCAGTAACTCCTCGGGCCTCGGGCACCCCTGCGCCGCCCCTTCCGTACACAGCGCTGCCGCATAACCCGCTCGATTGACCCACCGGTGGCGGCCGACTATAATCGCAAATCGATCGGCCAATAGGGTGCGAAGACAGGTGATATTTTTTCTTGCCAGGCTTTTCAAAATCGTCGAGAGCTCCGGATGGAGGATCAGCATTGGCATTCTACTGCTGCTCTTCGTGATCGGGTGGCTGTTGATGGGCGTCTTCGAGCCGGCGGAAAGCGAAATCAAGTCGTTGCGGGTGTACTGGTGGTGGTTCCTGGTAACGACGACCACCATCGGCTACGGTGACTACGCTCCGCTCTCCATCGGCGGCCGCGTCATCGCCACCATCATCATGGTCAGCGGCATCGGCGCCATCGGTATCGTTATCGCCCAGTTTGCATCGCTGGGAGCCAGTCTCGGGAAGCGCGTTATGGAGGGCAGGGTCAAGTTGAACGAAAAGGACCACATCGTGGCGGCGGTGCAGGACAAAGAGGAGACTCAGGAGCATCTCGACGCCACGCTGATGGCTGCCACCGAGACCCACGAATACGAAGCACCCATAATCGAAATCCGCCGTGGAATTTCGAAGTCAAGGGCGGCATGTCGCTCTACTACGTGGCCCCCGCCCGCCTGACCGATGTAGACTTCGCGGCACTGGCTACCTGAGACAGCGATCGGACGGAGGCAACCGCAGTGAATGACGGAGAATTAGGGTTCGGCATCATCGGGTGCGGCGTGATTTCCAATTTCCATGCCGCGGCTCTGGGGGAAGTCGATGGTGCCTGCCTGCTCGGCGCTACAGACGTGATCGAGCAATCCCGAAAGGCGTTTGCCGAAAACCACGGTATTCGGGCTTTCGATTCCGTGGAAGAGCTCCTGGCCGATCCCGCGATCGATGTGGTTTGCGTCTGCACTCCGATAGGTCTTCACGCCCCACAGTCCATTCAGGCGGCCAGGGCCGGTAAACACGTCGTCGTCGAGAAACCCATGGCTCTCACCGTGGCGCAGGCCGATGAAGTTATTCAATCCGTGGAATCCGCGGGAGTGACGATGGCCGTCATTTCCCAACTCCGCTTCTCGCAGGCCGTGCAGCAAGTGAAAAAGGGCCGTCGAAAACGCCGTTCTCGGCAAGCTGATGTGCGGCGATGTGTACATGAAATTCTACCGCTCGCAGGAATACTACGACTCGGGTGGCTGGCGAGGCACCTGGGATATGGACGGCGGCGGCACTCTTATGAACCAGGGCATCCACGGCATCGACGTGCTGCAGTACATCATGGGGCCCGTAAAATCAATCTATGCCCGCTGCAAGACCCTGGTCAGGAACATAGAGGTCGAGGACACGGCGGCGGTTCTGCTCGAGTACGAGAACGGCGCGCTGGGAGTCATTCAGGGCACGACTTCCGTCTATCCTGGTCTGGCACGAAGAATGGAGATAAACGGGGACAGGGGCTCTATCGTTGTCGAGGAAGACACGATTTCCAAATGGGAAGTCGAAGGAGAGCCCGTACCGGAAGATGTGACCATAGGAACGACCAGTGTCGGTGCCGCGGCCGATCCGAAAGCGATCAGTCACAAGGGGCATGTACTGCAGATTTCCGACCTGGTAGAGGCGGTACGGGAAAACCGCAAGCCCCTGGTAGACCACCACGAGGGCCGAAAGCCCATCGAAATCATCATGGCCGTCTACGAGTCCGCTAAGACAGGGCGCCTGGTGCAGCTCTGAATCTGCCGGTTCGCGGGCCCCGCTATTGCCTCATTCGAACAAGATCCTCGAACCGCATTCCAGAGACAGGAGCCGCCGCTTCATCTCCAGCCCGCCCCGGAACCCTGTAAGCCTGCCGTTCGAACCGATTACCCGATGGCAGGGAACGATTATGGGAATGGGGTTCCTTGCGCATGCCGCTCCTACCGCTCGGACGGCCCGGGGGCTTTCTATTTGCATGGCTAGTTCCCCGTAAGAGGCGGTCTGGCCGTAGGGAATAGAGACGAGAGCTTGCCACACCTGTTTCTGGAACGGTGTTCCTTCCAGTCTGAAAGACACGTCGAAAGACTCGCGCCTACCCTCGAAGTATTCGGCTAACTGAGCTATGGCTTCCGCCAGGGGATCGCGATCTTCCTTCCACTCGCTACGCGGATCCAATGCTCTGTCGGTACCCTGGAAATCGATTCGCAGCAGGTTTCCCCGCTCGCCCGCCAATCGCAAACGGCCGATGGGGCTTTCGACATAGGTGAAGTAACGGGTCTTCATAATTTCCTCCTACCCGGCCATCGTCAGCCAGGGCCTGGTTTTATCCTGTCCGGGCGGGGTGCCGGGACAGGCTGTTCCACAGATACATAGCGGCGTAAGCACGCCAGGGCCTCCACGCTTCGGCTCTATCCCTCAGCATAGCGGCCGTGACCGCCGCCTGGCCCAACGCCGCCGCTGCTTCGAGCAGCCCGAGATCCGAGGCAGGAAAGGCATCCGGCTCACCCATCCCGCGCATGGCAATATACTGGGCGGTCCAGTCACCTATACCGCGAAAGGCGGTCAAGCGCTCGACCGTGTCGTCAAGGCTCGCTTGGTTCTCGAAGTCGTGGCGCCCTTCGCATACCGCCCGTGCCAAACGGATTATCGTTTCGCCACGAGCCCGCGGCATCCGAAAATCGGACACATCCGCCGCGGCCAGGCTCTCCGCTGTAGGGAAGAGGTGGGTGATTCCGGCAACGTCAGGCTCGTCCAATTGTCGCCCGAACCGCGCTGCCAGTCGCCCGGCGGCCAACGTAGCGGCCTTAACGCTGATCTGCTGACCCACGATCGCGCGTACGGCCAGCTCGAAGCCGTCCCACGCACCAGGCACCCTCAACCCCGGTACGGTATCTACCAGGGGTGTGAGCCAGTGATCCTGTCGAAGATGGCTGCCTATTGCGGCCGGGTCGGCGGCAAGATCGAACATGGCGCGCACCCGCTCGACCACCCGGATCAAATCTCTGGAAACCGGGCTCCGGAGGCGCAGCAGGAGGCAGCCCTCGGAGAGCATCGGTTCGACTTCGATAATTCCCACGGAGTCGCCTGTTGCAATGCTTCTGCGGTACAGGTTGTCCTGCACGGATTCCACCCCCGGAGTCGCCCTTGGGCCCAGAAAGCCGGATATAGTGGACCAGGGATAGGGGGGCCGATAAGAGAGCTTGAACTCGAGCCAGTCACCGATCTGTCCGACTGCGGACGGCCCGGAAGGACCCCTGACCCTGTCCCTGAGCTCTTTCGGTGTCTGACGATAAAACCGGCGAAAAAGATCGTTGAACTGCCTCAGGCTGCCGAATCCGGAGGCGAAGGCGATTTCGACTATGGGAATCCGAGAACCGTTCAGCAACCGGCGGGCGAAGTGCAACCTCCGTGTTTGAGCAACGTGCAGGGGGGAGGCGCCCAGATGCCGGGTGAACAGCCGCCTCAGATGGCGAGAGCCCAGACCCAGTCGAGTCGCAAGATCGCTAACGCTGTGATCGTCGAGATAGCCGGCCGCTATATGCCGCAGAGCCCGCGAAACCGATGCCCGTGTGGCGGTCCAGGCTGGGCTTCCCGGCGCCGTTTCGGGACGGCAGCGCAGGCAGGGGCGGAACCCGGCCTGCTCCGCTTCGGCCGCGCACCGGAAAAAGCGCGCGTTTCCCCGTTTGGGCGTGCGGGAGGGGCAGACAGGCCGGCAGTAAATTCCCGTCGTGGCGATGCCCGTGAAGAATTGCCCGTCAAAGCGTGTGTCACGGCTGACTGCGGCCCGGTAGCAGATCTCGTGGTCCAGCGTCATTCTCTATAAATACAACCTTACACCAATACTGTCTCGCGGTTTTCGGACCTGGTGGTCGAGCGGGCGTGCGCGGAGAAAGCGCAATCTGCGGTTTTCGGACCCGGCAGTAGCCATCAACGCTTGTCGAGGGGGGCGCGCGATGGCTGTCCTGCGATTTTACCGTTTTCGTGCAGCTCTTTAATCCTCTCCAGGTCTTCCCGGGACAAGGGCCCGCTTTCAGCCACCTGGATGTTGTCGTCGAGCTCCTCTACCGTCTTCGGACCCGGTATAACGAGCGAAACCGCATCATGAGCCAGGGCGAATTTCAAAGCGGCCTGGGCCAGAGATCGGGTATCGCCTTTGATGAGAAAGCGCAGGTTCTCCACTGTAGAAACGGCATCTTCCAGCCATTGTTCTCCCAGGGTCCCGCGATAGTCACCTTCAGAAAACTGCATATCCCTCGTCATCGCTCCCGTAAGCCTGCCCGATGCCAACGGCGACCGGGAAATAATGGCTATTCCCCGCTGTTTGGCTTCATCGAAAAAGCTCGCGTTTTCCTGCTCGATTATGTTGTAGGAGGTCATAATCGAGGACAGCCCCGGCGCCATGCGTATGGCCGCTGCGCCTTCCTCGGGCGTATTCAGGGAAATTCCGTAGAAACGGATTTTGCCCGCCTCCTTGAGTCTCTCCAATGCCTCGAAGGCTTCTCCCTTTTCTATCACTTCCAATGGCGGGTTATGAAGCTGATAGAGGTCAATGCAATCCAGTCCCAGCCGCTGCAGGCTGTTCTCCACAGCATTCTCGATGTACGGACCGTTAAAACCCTTCTGCCACGGTTGCACGTAGAAGTTGTTGCCCACCTTCGTAGCCACGATCGGCCGCTTCCCGCTCTCCCTGAGGGCGCGGCCCAGCACGACCTCGCTGTGACCCAACCCGTAGGCGTCGGCGGTGTCGAAGAAATTGATACCCTTGTCCAACGCCCTTCTGATGAGCTTTACGGAGTACATGTCGTCTTGCTCGCCGAATCCCATTCCGCCGCCCCGCGAAACCCCGGAAAGCTCCCAACAGCCCATGCTGACTTCCGTAACGGATAAACCCGTTTTTCCAAATGGTCTCTGTCGCATGATGGATATCTCCTCCTGGTTATCTTGTAAGTGCGGCCGACCTTCTTCCCGTGCTCGCACTTTTACCCGTGCTCGCAGCAACTCTACCATATCTGGTGTTTCAAGGGGAGGCAACAGGGGGCCTTTGGTAACCTGAGAAGTTTAAATTTTAAAACTGCTTATTTCACAGGTACCGAAGAAATTCAGGCTTCCAGAAGGAACGGCAAATCCGGTACTATGCGGAATACCGGCAAGGGGCCTACGCGGGCGCGTTTCACGCCGTGAGACTGCAAAACCGCACAAGGAGTTGGGATTGGCCAAAGCATCCGATGAGAAGTATTGGGGTGGGATGAGATCGCAGTTTCTCCTGCCGCCTGATCTGATTTACCTCAACAACGGTTCTTTCGGGCCCGCTCCGCGCGCCGTTGTCGAGGCAACGATAGCCTACACGAAGAGACTTGAAACGAACCCATGGCGGGAAATTCACCGTTTCCGCGACGAGCTGCAATTGGTAAAGGGTAGGCTCGGCCAATTCGTCGGCGCCGGCAGGCGCAATATCGTCTTCGTCACCAATGTCACGGTGGGCATGAACATGGTCTGCAGAGGACTTAAAACTCTCGGTGCCGGAGATACGATTCTGACCACCGATCAGGAATACGGTGCGGTGGACAAAGCGTGGGAGTTCGTGGCAGCTAAGAAAAACCTGAAACTGGTCAGAGCCTGCCTGCCTTGCCCTCCTGAGAGCGCCGATCAGCTGGTCGACATCATGCGGCGGCACATGCGGCCGGGGGTAAAGGTACTCTACTTCAGCCACATCACGACCAAAACCGGTCTCATTATGCCGGTCAAGAGCATTTGCCGGCTGGCCGGGGAACGGGGCATCACCACCGTCATAGACGGCGCCCATGCGCCGGGCATGATCCCCGTCAATATCAAAGATCTCGGATGCACGTTTTACGTGGGCAACTGCCACAAGTGGCTGTGCTCGGTCAAAGGGGCCGGCTTTCTCTTCGCCTCTCCCGAGGCACAGCAACGGCTGGAACCGCTAATCGTCGGAGCGGGTTGGGAAAAGGGAAAAGAAACGCTGGCAGACAGGTTCGAGCGTTTGGGGACCAGCAATCTGTCCATCTATCTGGGGGTTGCCGAGGCTATTGATTTCCAACTGGCTTTAGGGAAGAGGGCCATCGCCGCCCGGGGGAGATTCCTGTCCCGGTACGGGAGGGATGCCTTTGCGCGGTTTCCCGGAACTCTGGCTCTCACGCCCCCCGACAGCCGGCTCTCAGGCTCCATGGCAGCCTACCACCTGTCGGGCTTGAAACTCGGGCCCTTGAAAGCGGCACTCGAACGGCGCAACATCATGATCCCCGCACAGGAGGTAAACGGCGGCGTCAGACTGAGGCTCTCGACGCACATCTACAATACGCCGGCCGAGGTCGATGCGTTGGTCCAGGCTGTCTCAGAGGCGTATGCCGACCGCTAGATACGGACACAAGACCACGTAGAGGAGTGTGAGAGTGAAAAGTTACAGAGTGGGTATCATCGGCTGCGGCGGAATTTCCGGCAGTCATTTCGAAGGGTTGAGCAGCACAGGCCGGGCCGAGGTTGCCTGTGCCTGGGATACGGACCCCGAAGCCCTGGCACAGGCGGCCGGCAAGTGGCAGGCGCGGGCGTGCTCATCAGCCGAGCAGCTCATGCAGGCCGACATCGACATGGTCGTGATAGCGACTCCCGGTTTCGCGCACCGCGAATACGTCGAGATGGCGGGGCGGGCGGGCAAGCACGTCCTCTGCGAAAAACCCATCGCCCTCAACCTGGAGGACGCCTACGCCATCAGGGACGCGGTGTCCCGGAGCGGTATAGTATTCATTACAGGATTCAGCTATCGATTCGATCCGGCGCTGGCGCGGCTCAAAGCCGCCCAGGAATCGGGTGATATCGGCGACACCGTGTCGGCATGGAGCCGCGTTCACGCCCCCGCATCGTCAGACCGCTGGCGGGAGATCAAGAGCACGGGTCACTGGCGGGCCTCGATGGAGCTTTCCGGAGGGCGCATCAACGAGTTTTGCTCCCATTCCATCAACTGGCTGCTGTGGGTCCTGGGCCCGCCAAAAAGCGTGTACGGCAGGGCCTTGCACGTGACCGAGGGTTTCGAGCTCGACGACGCGGATTACGCTCTCATCGAGTGCGAGGGGGGTACGGCCCTGCTCGAGGTGAACCGGCATGCGGGAGTGGAGCGGGTGTACGAATTCGGTGTCATGGGTCACCAGGGAAGCTTCGTGCTCAAAGACGACAGCATTCGACAGACTCCCATGGATCGGGAGACCGTGCCGATCGAGCCCGCAGCCGTGCAAAGCAAACACGAACACTGGCTGACGTGCATCGACGACGGCAAGGTACCGCTCACGAGCGTCGACGATGCCATCGACACGCTCAAAGTCTGCCTGGCCTTCAACCGTTCTGCCCAGACCGGCGCCGTTGAGCAAGTGTAGGCGCAAACCCCGTCGTTGCCACTATGGGCAGCCAGTGCCCCGGGAGCTTGCGCCGCGGCCGACGAGGTGCGGCCCGCGAGGAAGTTCAGCCTAAGCTGCCTCGCTCGGGCTCTGGGGTATAGCCTGGGCTTTCAGGAATCGGGTGAACACGAGCGCCGCGGCCACAATGCCGACACCCATGAGGTAAGTGGCCTCCGGGCCGATCGCCTTCCACAGAAAGCCTCCTATGAGCGGGATGAAGATTGCGGCCACGTGGTCGATTGTCGTGCGCATCGACACGTTGCTGGTTATCTCCTCGGCCGGGGCGATCTTATAAAAGTAGGAGTTGAGGGCCACCGTAAGCCCCATGGCGACGCGGGCCAGAACAAACAGGGGAACCACAACCCGCACGTCCCTGATGAAGCCGAAGCCGAGATAGGTCAACCCGAGGAAGGCGTAGTAGAAGGTAAGCACCCTGCGCTCGCCGAACTTGTCCACGATCTTGCCCATGCGCTGATGGGTGTAGCTGGTGATAAGAAAATTGACCAGGAATATGAGCGACATGTTCTTTGCGCTGATCTCGAAGACGGACACCAGCAGGAATATGGAGAACGTCGAGGATATGTGCTTCTTGCTTCCTTCGAGGAAGCTGAGAACATAGTAGAGCCAGTATTCCTTACGAAAGACAACCCGCCGTTGCGATGAGACGTGAGCGGCGCGGCCGCGCTGGGTCAGCATGTACAGGCCGAACACCACCGCAATACCGCCCGCGATCAAGTAGAGCGGCCGATACCCGATACGCTCGATCAGCAGATAGACGGCGCCCATGGCCAGAATAGAGGCGATGGAACCCAGACTGCTGAATTTGCCCACCGTGTGAGCCACGTTATTCTTGTCGGCCACCATGAGGACCATGGAGGAATTCACCGTGTAGAAGTAATGAAATCCTACGCTCATCAGTATGCTGGAGAGAATCAGGGTTGTCATGTTCTGCGACAGGCCCGTGGCTATAAGACCCAGGCCAAGGATGGCCGTGCTCAAGCCTGCCATGCTGGCTTCGGATATCACGAGAGAAAATATCCCGGCCGTAAAGCCGAGAAAGCCCGGGATTTCCCGCAGAGATTGGATCAGGCCGATCTGCTGACCGTCGACCGAGAAGAGCTCTACCGCGAAGTTGTTGAAGGTCGTGTGCCACAGGTTGAAGCTCAAGTAATGGGCGAAGTAGGTAATCATCAAGGAGATGATGAGCTTTTTATTGCGGTCGTTCAAAAAAATCCCCCTCCGGTACCGGCCCCGGCGTTGCGCGAGGTGTATAACGTTCTGTCTGAATCTCCGGAGAGACTATAGCAAACGGGGTCGGGCGGCAAGCACAGGCGATCTGTAGAGACCGCGGTACATGGCGGGTCAGCTTGACCTTTGCTTTTGTTCGGATTATACAACTCCGAATCGCATGACGAACTTAAACGAGAACATCTCAAAGCACTCTGCCTCCTACGGGTGGGTCATCACCACAATCGCTTTTGTCTCGATCATGGCGGGTGCGGCAATCCGCAACTCCATGATCGTTCTTTATCCCCCCATTTTGGCGGAATTCGGCTGGAGCAGAACGACCCTCTCCCTGGCATCCTCCGTGGCCGGCTTCACGCTGTCGGCCTGCACGCTGCTCATCGGCATCATGTCGGACCGCTGGGACCTGAGGAAAATAATACCCATAGGAGCGTCGCTCGCCGTAGCGGGCCTCTTGTTGTGCCGCACCATCACCAGACCGTGGCAAATCTACCTCTACTTTGGAGTCGTAACCTCCCTGGGCGCCAGCACCATGGGCATGCTGCCCTACACCATTGTTATTTCCAACTGGTTCAGCAAAAAACGAGGCACGGCCATCGGCATCGTTACCAGCAGTTTCGGCATCAGCACTATCCTGTTCGTGCCTCTGATGCAATTCCTGATCGGCTCGTACGGGTGGCGATCCGTCTACATTCTTCTGGCGCTGCTCGTCGGCGCGGTCGTAATTCCATTGAACGCCCTGTTCATGCGCAGCCGCCCGAGAGACCAGGTCACCGAGCCGGCAGAAGCAAGGCCCCCGACCGGCAGAAGCATGGCACCGCGGGAACCCGATTCGGTGGAAACAGGAACACGCGGCGTCAATGACGAGGCGCAGGATCTCAAGCGGTTTCTCCTCAGGCTGGCCACGAATCGCAGATTCTGGTTCACCTACGCACAGTTTATACTCGGGCCCCTGTCGACGACCCCCGTTATCATTCATCAGGCCGTTTTTTTTGCCGACCAGGGTCTGGACGCCATGGCATCGGCCTGGATCGTAGCCGTGTACGGTATGGGTGTCTTTTTCAGCATGCTTCTGAGCGGGTTCCTGTCCGACCGCTTGACCCGCGAGGTAATCTACAGCCTGGGTACGGCCTGCCTCGTAGCGGGTTGTACGGCACTGCTTCTGGTACGACCCGGAACCGGCCTCGTTCTGCCGATGCTCTACGCGATTTTTTTCGGCCTGGGGTTCGGCACTCGACCTTCCATGGAC
>SDBV01006882.1_pt1 | contig 15641 bp, 14 predicted proteins | sample 2277081 | NCBI WGS metagenome assembly SDBV01 (sample SAMN10402039, study PRJNA504765) | marine sediment metagenome | isolation source: marine sediment core GS10_PC15, 223 cmbsf | place: Arctic Ocean: Southern Knipovich Ridge | collected 2010
AGTTACAATAGCAGAAATTATAGAAATAAGTATAGCTGCAGTATAATCCTGTCCCACAATTAAAGTTGTAAAGTAAATTACGTAAGGATAAAATGGAGGATGCATCACATAGAGTTGATTATTATACAAAAGATGATGAGGGAAATGCCTGGCTGCATCTAAGTACTTTAGATTGTCGGATGCCAAGAAGGTAGTATTCGAACTAACAAACAGCCTCAAAAACAAAAAAACAACAAATAAAGTTATAATGAGGTTTCTATGTGTAAATAATCTTTCTTTTAGTTTATTCATTTGATATATTGTCAAAATATACTGTTATAAAAATATTTAGTTTAACCATCTATCTTAATTTTAAAATTCTGGGTGTTGGAAGAGGAACAATAAAATCCCCTTTAAACCCTTGTTCCTTAAGCTTTGGAGCAAGCTCATCTGCAATATGCCATGAAAGCAATAAAGCGTATTCAGGCTGGTCTTCATAAAGTTTTGATTCTTCGACAACTGGAATCAATGTTCCCGGAACATACTTTCCAATCTTGTGAGAGCCTTTTATTTCCATTACATAATCCACAATTCCATCATCAATGCCAAGATAATTAATCAAAGTACTTGCTCTTGAAGGAGCCCCAATGCCGTATATTTTCTTTCCCTGTTTTTTTATATCGAGCAGCAAAGAATAAAGTTCAAGTTTTGAAATAACAACCTTGTCCTTAAATTCCAAAAGCTTATCCTTTCCCACTGCAACATTTTTTTCTTTTTCAAGCAATTTATCTACACTATCCTTTACAGCATATTTTCCCTTTCTGGCCGCATACACCCTTATAGAGCCACCATGGGTTGGAATCTGCTTGGCATGTATAATTTCCAAACCATGTTTTTCAAGCAGATACTTTAAGCTATGTAAAGAATAATACCTCAAATGCTCATGATATATGGTATCATATTGAAGTGTTTCAATCAAAGATAACAAATAATGTGATTCTGAAATAAAAACTCCATCTTCAGTTAATAAATCAATAATTAATTCAAGAATTTCATTAATATTATCAATATGCGCAAAAACATTTGTTGCTGTTATTATTTTTGCTTTTCCATATTCTTTTTTTACCTTCTTAACAACCTCTTTCTCAAAATAATCCAGAATAGTTGGAATCCCTTTTTCTATAGCTATTTTCCCTATGTCTTCTGGTGTTATTCCAAGAACCTTATGATCCTTAAAATTGCTCAACAAGTTGCCGTCATTCGAACCAATATCAATAACCAAATCTTCTTTGTCCAGTTTTACAATAGTTTTGCATTCCCCATACAATTCAGCAAAATTCTCCCTTAATATTTTTGTAGTGCTGCTTGTATAAGGATACTCTGCTGGAAACAGTATTTTCGGATCAACAATCAAACCTAACTGTACAAGATGGCATTTTTTGCAATACAATAACTGTGTTGGATAACTTGGCTGCTCATGCGGCCTTTCACCAACATTATGCATTTTATTAACCGGTGGCAAATAACCTAAAAACAATATAGGTTCAAGTTCTGCATTATCGCATATCTGGCATTTCTCCACAACCTTGCTTGTTTTTTCCATTTTTAAGATATTTTCTTGATTTTATCTGAATTCTCATCATACCATTTTGCAGTAATTTTTAAACCTTCACTGAAAGGTACCTTTGGCTCATAGCCTAATTTCTTTAATTTTGCAATATCAGGACATCTTCTTGGTGTGCCGCCTTTTGGCCTTTCGCCTGGAACAATCTCAACCTCTTTTCCAAAATAATTTCCGACTTCAACTGCAACCTGTTTTATTGAAATCTCTTCCATAGTTCCTATGTGGTATATGCCCAAGTGCTCACTTTTTTCCAAAACACACATAAGCCCATCAATAAAATCATCAATAAAAACAAATGCCCTTGTTTCTTCTCCAGTACCCTGGATTGGAAATTTTATTGTTTTCTCTTCATTGTTCTCGCAAATCTTCTTCATCCTCAATACAAACTGGGGTATGACATGCTCCCACCCCATATCAGGACCATATACATTATGGGGCCTGAAGATAACAACCTTATCGAAATGCTTCCTTCCGTAATTTATTGCCATAAGCTCGCTTATTATCTTTCCACCCCCATAAGAATATCTTGGATTCAAAGGGTCTGGTATTGATAAAGCTACAGTCTCGTCTGTTGGAACCTTTTCTGGTGTTTGATAAACCTCAGAGCTTGATGCAAGCACTAATTCCTTAACATTCTCCTTAATGCAGCCATCAATGACATTAACTATCCCCTTTACTCCAACTTCCAGCACCAGTTCAGGCATCTTATAGAAATACTCAGTCCCATTAATATAAGCAAGATGTATTACACTATCCATGCCGCTGCATGCTTTCTGCACTTCTTGGGCATCCCTTATATCTGCTTTCACAATCTCAATTTTATCGGCAACTTCCTCCAGCCTCTTTGCTGCTCCCCTTATATCATTATCCAAAACCCTTACTTTATAACCTTCTTTAACTAAACGTTTAACAAGTGCGCTTCCAATAAATCCTGTTCCTCCTGTAACTAAGTATTTTTTCTTTTCCATCGCAATTATTTATTCCTTCGTGATTTTATTTTTTCCGGTATTTTGACTGAAATCTTATGACTTCCTCTTCCTGAAAAATGTAAACGCGTCAATCCCCATAAAAACCATTTTGTATATTCGGTTACCCACGGCCCAAGTTTAAAGCTGGATTTCCCGCCATAGAACCTGTTAATAGACACCATAGGGACTTCCCCGAGTTTCCATCCTGCAAGTTGGGCCTTTATAGCAAATTCAAAAGATACTGCCCAGCCAATGGGTTTAGATTCTAATTTTAGTTTACTAAATAATGAGCGTCTAAACATCTTGACACCAAGTGTTGGATCGGTCAATGCAGAACCAGACATTATATGAAATAGTTTATTAGCTATTCTAGAAAGAAATCGGCTGATGAAAAAGCCACCCATATTTCTTCCTCCATAGGCATATCTTGTTGCATTAACTAGATCGCATCCACCATCCATTAATGATATCATATCATCAACAGCAAGCATTGGCCCGATGTCGTCTGCTGCAATAATAAGAACATATTCGCCAAGTGCTGTATCTACTCCAGACTTTATAGCATTAATTACCCCCTTGCCAAGCTTATTATGTACTAATTTTACATTGGGATAAGTTTTCTGCATATCTTTCACTATAGGGATGCTGTCATCACCTGGTATGTCATAAACAATCAGAACTTCATGCGATACTTCAATAGTTGCTTTCAAAATCTTCAGCATCATCTTAAGATTAATGCCTTCATTAAGAACAGGCATCAATATAGATAATTTTATTTTTTTCATTTTATTGAGTTCCACAAACTGCAATCCATAGAAGCATTCTTATGTAATTTGAAGGAGATTTCCCTTAAAATATCATTCAATTTGCAAGGTTTTAATGAGGGTTTATATTCCTTATATCTCTCATAATCTGATTTTCTTTCGCCGCCAATATTAATGGTACCTATGAAGTTATTTTCAAGCATTTTTACTATAGATTTTACCAAATAATTAATTGGAATGCCGGAAGTATAAGCATCAATAGCTGATTTAGTAAAAGGTATAGTTTTTGTATCGAAAAAACGTGTACGAATAATGCAAAAATTGGATAATAAATTTACTGTACATTCCGCACCTAGTTTAGTCCAGCCATAAGTATTGTAAGGTATTGTTTCATCCTTTTCTGTATAATTTCCTCTTGTGCTCGGGTAAACACCATCAGTTGAAATATGAACAAATCGTATTTTTTTTTGTATTTTCTTTTCTTTTCTTATTACTTCCATCACAAGATTGCTTGTGCCAATAATGTTTGTTTCTACCGCTTTAACAGGATTTTCTTCACATTCTTTCATACGCGCAAATGCTGCACAATGTATGACTGCATCTATTTCATTGCTATCAAAGAATTTTTCAAGGGTATCTGGTTTTGTAATATTAAATATATCCATACTTGGTGTTAAAAGTGATGAAAAATAGCCTGAATTTACTATTGCGTGCCCAAGTTTTCCTGATGCTCCGGTCAAAAGTATTTTTTTATATTTCATTTTATTTAAAATCTGTCACAAAAATATAATGCTTTATAGGATAATAAAAAGGTCTTTTTACTTTATGATAAGTAAGTTCAAAACCCAGATTATGCGCAAAATCTAACCACTCATTAACATTTTTATGTGACAACGATTTAATCATGCTGGGCCTATTTGTCAAAAAATCTAAAGCGTATGATATCAAGTTTTTTGCATCCTCTAGGATTATTGCTTTCTTTCCAACTCTTTTTGCTTCTTTTAGTATCTGTTTCTGTCCCTGAACATCTATGTGGTGTAGAACATCATTAAAAGTTATAACATCAAAACTTTTATCTGGGAATGGAAATTTATTATCTTTTATTATGTATTTTTCAACAAAATTTGTACCATAATCTATAACATCCACACCTATGACTTTTGCTTTGAAATGATCCTGCATTAGCTTTGATATGTATAACTCTCCTGCACCCACATCTAATATTCTAGAATTTAGATTAATAAACTTCTCGTAATGTCCAACCATAAGTTTCCATTTGAGTTCATGCATTATTTTTTTAAGTTTATTCATTTATTACCATTCTCACTATCATTATCTACGTGCATACACAAAGCTAAAGGGTACTGCCTTACTCTTTTTTGCTATCTTCTTTCTTAACAACACCCCAAAGATCGACAACATCAACATTCTTTGGTATTTCTAATCCTTTATACGCAGAATGCGGTACTGCTACAATCACAACATCGCTTGATTTTATTAATTCCTCCTTAGAAACAAAGTCCGGGTTTTTGGCAAACTCATCTGAATAATAAACCTTTGTTCCATGGAATCTTAAAATCTTTCCCAGTTTGTACGAAAGAGAATCCCTGATATCATCTATATCTGCCTTAAATGCCATGCCCAATATGCCTACTTTGGTTTTGCTCAAATCATGTTTTTTCCTTAAATTCTCAACAAGATAGTTGGGCAATCCTTCATTTATCATCATCGCTGCATGGCCCAACAAAAAGTTATTGCTGTTAAAAGCAGACAACTGCATAGTATCTTTTAATAAGCATGGTCCCGCGGCAAAACCAGCTCCAGGCAGGGCATGTGCACGTTCATAACCCTCCCTCATAGCATATCTTACCTTATCATAATCCACTTCAAAATTATGGGAAATCATATAAAACTGGTTTGCAACAGCAAATTGCACATATCTCCAGGCATTGGAAAAAAGCTTTACCAGTTCTGCTTCTCCCATAGAAGTCCTTATAATCTTGGGAGAAAGCATCCCAAACAATTTAGAAGCTTCTTCTACTGCTTTCTCACTTAAACCTGCAACAATCTGCGGCAGTTCTTTTAATTCCTTTATTGCATAACCCTGCACAATACGTTCAGGACAATAAGCAATATGCCGGTCCCCATTACCCAATAAATTTAGAATCTGCTGGCATGTATGAGGATAAACAGTACTGCGTATGATAATTGTCTGATTTGGATTTAAGTATTTCTTCAAACTCTCAAAAAACTCCAGAAAAACCCTTGTTTTAGGATTAAGATATTCATCCACTGGAGTCCCTATGGCAATAATAACATATTCAGCTTGTGAAACACTGCCAATATCAAGCGATACAGTAAGTTTTCCATTCTCAATGACTTTCTTCAGGATAGGCTCAGCACCATACTCAATAAACGGCATAACACCCTTTTTAACAAGCTCTGCTTTTTCCTTACTAAGATCATTAAGGCATACATTTAAACCTTTATCAGCAAAAGCTATGCCTAAAGGAAGCCCTACATGTCCAAGACCCCCTACTATAACAACATCAAATTTACTATCCATTTTATCTCCCATCATCCACCCAAATAACCAAAATATATCAGTTTTACACTCTTTTTATATACGATGGCTCATCTATGTAGATTTAAAAAGTTTACTGATTTTATAAATAGCTTGCTAAGCTTAATCTGCTTTATATAATAAACGAAAGGCTTTTAATTAGAATAGGGCTACTTTCACAAATTGAATATTATGATTATTTATCAATAAAAAATGTCAAATTCCGTTGCAATTATAGGATTAGGGTACATTGGCTTGCCATTAGCATGCCTATGTGCAGAAAAAAATTTTGATGTATGTGGCGCAGATATAGACAAGAATAAGGTTTCTTTGATTAGTCAGGGCATTAGCCCAATAGATGACCTAGACTTAAAAGAGGCAGTTAAAAAAACAAAAGGAAAGATAAAAGTTACAAATAACATACAAGAAGCAGTTAGAAATTCCTCAATTGTAATTGTATCTGTTCCTACACCAGTAGATGACAATCACCTGCCAAATTTAGAGCCATTGAAAAGTGCATGTGAAGAAATTTCAAAAAGCCTGCAAAAAGATACCTTGGTTATAATTGAATCAACAATTTTTCCAGGAACGATAGATGAAATTGTTTTGCCTATACTAAAAAAATCAAATGTTAGTTTCTATCTAGCTCATTGCCCTGAAAGACTGGACCCAGGAAACAAAAAATTCACTATACAGAATATTCCAAGAGTTGTTGGTGGCATTAATAAGGAATCAACTAAAAAGGCTGCAGAATTTTATAGGAGCATAATAAATGCAGACATAACAGAGTTAAGCAGTGTCAAGGCAGCAGAAGCAACCAAGATAATGGAAAATACATTTAGAGACATCAACATAGCATTCATAAACGAGATGGCAATGAGCTTTGACAAAGAAGGGATTGATATTTTAGAGGTAATAAAAGGAGCATCAACAAAACCATTTGCTTTTATGCCCCATTATCCGGGAACAGGTGTTGGAGGGCATTGTATCCCTGTTGATCCATATTATCTGATTGAGAAGGCAAAGCAAATTGGTTTTAGCCATAAGTTCCTAAGCCTGGCAAGAGAAATCAACAATAATATGCCTGATTACACAGTTAAGCTATTGGAAGAAGAGTTGCAAAAACTAAACAACCCCATTAAAGGTGCAAAAGTAGGGGTTCTTGGCTTGGCATATAAAGCAAATGTCGATGATACAAGAGAAAGCCCTGCATTGAAAGTTATTGAAATATTAAATGAAAAAAAAGCAGATGTTTTTGTATTTGACCCGTATGTTAAAAAAGGAAGCAATGTTAATGATTTAAATGAATTATTGGAAAAAAGCGATTATATTATTTTAGCTACAGACCACAATGAATTCAAAAATATGGATTTAAACAAATTAAAAGAAAACAGTATACAGGTAATAATAGACGGAAGAAACTGCCTTGATAAAGGGAAAATTAACGCTCTAGGAATTTTATACCACGGCATTGGAAGATCCTGATATTCTTACTAACTATCTTGCTATTCTCTCTTACTATTCTTTCTCAACTCTAAAATCTTCTTTATCCCTTCTCTGACTATTGTTTTCGGCCCCCACCCAAGTGTTTTCATTTTAGATATATCAGGCACCCTGTACTCAATTTCCCTTTCCTTTAATCTTGTAGCCTTTCCAAATCCTGATTTTATTATCTCTGATTTGCTTCCTGTAACTTCTTTGATAATCTGGGCAAGCTCAAGTATTGTTGTTGGCTTGTTATTCCCAATATTATATGCTTCTCCAGCCTTGCCTTTTTCAAGAGCATTAAGAACACCATCAGCAATATCCTCTACATAAGTAAAACATCTTGTTTGTGAACCCTCTCCAAAAACCCTTAAAGGCTTGTTCTCTAAAGCATTATTAATAAAGATAGGTATTACAAAATTATCTGATTGTCCAGGGCCATAGACATTGAAAAACCTTACTATCCTTATATCAGCCCCAAATTCGTGATTGTAAGCTTTCGCATAGATCTCCGCTGCAAGTTTAGACACACCATAAGCTGAAACAGGGCCTTTTACGCTGTCTTCCCTAATAGGAAGCTCTCTTGGCTCTCCATAAACTTCTGAAGATGATGCATATATCATTCGCTTGACTCCTGCTTCAACAGCTAACTTAAAGACATTAACAGACCCCTCCAGATTAACCCTCATAGTCTCCAACGGCTTGTTATCAGAATTATCCACACCCAGCATAGCAGCAAAATGATACACAATATCACAGCCATGAATATCTTCTGCCAGCTCATCCATAATTGATTTATTTACAAATTCCAGGTTCTTATGCTCAATATCGGGTTTTCGCAAATCGACAATTTTGACTTCATGCCCCTGTTCTAGTAGATGTCTGACTAGATGATATCCAATAAATCCAGAACCACCTGTAATAAAGATTTTCATATTACTCAGGAACTCCTTCCAATAATTGTTTCAACTATCTTTTTTGATGAATCGCCTGCACCATAAGGTGATGTCCAAGAAACCCCATCTTTAAATTTATTAATAGCACTTATAACTTTATCTCTTTCTATGCCTGTAACAATATTAGCCCCTATCTCTACAGTTTCTGGCCTCTCTGTATCCTCCCTTAGCGTAATACAAGGAACATTAAGTATGCATGCCTCCTCCTGGACACCTCCAGAATCTGTCATAATCAACTCCGAATTTTTTTCAAGTACCAAAAAATCAAAAAATCCTATAGGATCAATAACCATAATATTTTTTAAATGATTTTTAAAACCAAATTGATCAATCTTTTTTTTTGTGCGTGGATGGATGGGGTAAATTATCTTGCCTTTATATTCTTTAGAAACTTCCTCTAGCAACACCATCAATTTCAATAGGGCATCTTCTGTATCTACATTTAAAGACCTGTGTGCAGTAATAAGCATGTACTTTCCAGAGGATAAATCTAATTTAGAAAGAATCTTTGATTTTTCTTCTGCAATATTAATATTTTGAAGTACAGCATCTGCTATGGTATTCCCAACAACAAAAATATTATCTTTACTAAAGCCCTCCTTCAATAATATTTTTTTTTGTATTTCTGTAGGGCAAAAGAGGTAATTAGAAAATTGGTCAGTTGCTACCCTATTGGTTTCTTCAGGCATTTTTCTGTTATAGCTTCTTAAACCAGCTTCTACATGTCCTACTTTAATCTGCAGTTTTGTAGCTGCCAATGCTGCGCCCAGAGTAGTGTTGGTATCACCTTGAACTAAAACAATATCCGGATTTTCTTTCATTAATATCTCTTCAATCTTAATCAATATATTTCCAACTTGATTTCCATGTGTGCCAGAACCAATACCAAGATTATATTTGGGTGATGGCAGACCCAGCTCCTCAAAAAAAATTTTATCCAATTTGTAGGAATAATGTTGATTAGAGTTGATTATAAAAAAATTAGTTTTAAGTTCCAAACAATACTTTATTATAGGGCTAAACTTTATTATTTCCGGTCTTGTGCCCAACACAATACATATTTTTTTCATTGATATTTCTCCACTATGACTAATTCTCATCAATTTATAAATTTTGGTGTTTTTCCGAGGTTGGTGTGAAAGTCGGTGCTTGTGCGTAATTTGCCAATTCTTATAACTCCGCAGGATTGTGCTGTTCGACCTGAGCGAAGCGAAGTTGAGATGCATGCTAAGGCCCGTGAATTGTGAGCGAGTGGCTACGAGCTCACTCGCATCTCACTGCACGAATTAGAATTTCACACCAATCTCTGTTTTTCTCAATACAGTTTTAAGAGTGGGTAATATTAAAAATTCAATAAGATTTATAAATTGTTTATTCTTCCTAAAGACTCATGAGTGAGAAAATTTGTGTTTTGGGTCTTGGGTATATAGGTCTACCTACAGCAGCTCTTCTTGCAGTTAATGGCTATAGTGTAGTGGGTGTTGATGTGGATAAGGAAAAGGTAAATGCCCTGCAAAAGGGAGAAATCATTATAGACGAGCCTGGGTTAAAAGAACCATTAAAAGAAGCAATAAAATACGGAAAGTTTGTTGCTAAAAGTGAGATAGAAGAAGCAGATGTTTTTATTATAGCTGTTCCAACGCCTTTGATTAAAGAAAGTAAAAAAGCAGAGCTAAAGTATGTTAAATCGGCCAGTGAGATGATAAAGTCTGTAATTAAAAAAGGAAACTTGGTGGTGTTAGAGTCTACTGTTCCTCCAAACACATGCAAAAATCTAATCAGACCTATTCTTGAGCAATCAGGGCTTAAAGCAGGAAATGATTTTCTAATTGCTCATTGTCCTGAAAGAGCAATGCCAGGAACCACGATGGACGAACTTAAAAATAATGACCGGGTTATTGGTGCAATAAATGATGAGGCCTACAACAAGACAAAAAAGCTTTACTCCAGTTTCTGCAAAGGAAATATGTACAAAACTGACCTTACTACAGCAGAATGCTGTAAACTTATGGAAAATACATTTAGAGATATTAGTATAGCAATAGCAAATGAATATGCAAGGATAGCAGAAACACTGGGTATTAATGTCTGGGAAGTTATAGAATTAGCCAATAAACACCCAAGAGCAAACATACTTAGTCCCGGGCCTGGTGTAGGTGGTCATTGCATTGCAGTTGACCCTTGGTTTTTAATAGGAAATACCAGTGCTGCAAATCTAACTAAAGTTGCCAGAGAAATCAATGAAGCCATGCCGAAATTTGTTTTTAATAAAATTGAGAAGCAAGTAGAAAATGTAAAAGACGCAACAATATCTATATTAGGGGTAGCATACAAAGCAGATGTTGACGATGTAAGGGAAAGTCCTGCTATAGAAATCATAGATCTATGCAAAAAACAAGGATTTGATGTAAAAGTTAATGACCCTTATGTTAAAAAAATTGAGTATCAATTAGTTAATTTAGAAGAATGCCTGAAAAACTCTGATTGTGCAGTTATAATCACAAATCACAAACACTATTATAAACTAACTCCGGAAAATTTTAAGGGAATGAAAAATAAGATAATCATAGACACCAGAAACTGTATTGATAGAAAAAAATTTGAAAATTCTGATGTTAAGGTAATAACACTTGGAGATTCTAAGAACATTGTTTAGATGAGCATCTCAATATCTTGATTTTTGAGACTAATTCTGTTATATAATATCAGGGCTTGGATTGCAAACATTGTGCACCATGAATTCAAATGATCCAGTTTTGTTCCGTCCTCTTCAAAACCATATTTGAATCCACCCTTTTGACGTCCTTCTTTCTCCTGGAATGAAATAAGGCGATTTTTAAGTTTTTCAAGATTCTTAAGATAGTTTATATCAAGAAGGCCATATTTTATAAGCAGTGATCCTAGTCTTAAAATTTGTGCCAAAGTATCTGTTCTCTCATTTTTTATAAAATTGTCTTCAGATTTGATGTAAAGTGACGCAACCCCTCCTGATTCTAATTGATTGCTCAACGCCCAAAGCAGTGCTTTTTTAGAACTTTCTTTGTATCTTGGAATATTTAGCTTTATTCCTGCATAGAGAAGTCCTTCTGCACTGTAACTATGGGGGTGCATATGTGTATTTTTAGAATCTCTAAATGATATAAATCTGCCTTCTTGAGTTTGAAATGTCAATGCATAATCACAGATCTTTATGGCAACATCTTTATATTTTTCATCATTTGTAGATTTATATAAATCTATTAACCCTATAGCGAGCTTTGAATGATAACTCCCGGATTGTGTTGACCATTTATCTTCCGTATCCACTAAAGAATTTTTTTTGACATCTAAATAAGCATAAAACGAGCCATCTTCCTTCAACATTTTATTTATCAGGAAATCAGCAATCTTTATTGAAGCATCAAGATATTTCTTGTTTTTTGTCGGCTTGTACAAATTTATCATTCCGTTCAGAACCATTCCAGTATCAAAAGTATAAAGAATCTCGCTATCAAATGAATAATTTTTTTGGCCATCAGCCTCATAAAAATAGTATCTTGTTTTTACCCCCCCTAATTTATGCATAGCTATATTCATTATCCAGTCTGCTGCTGTTTCTGCCCTTTCTGATAAGGCCTGCTCCTCAAAATATTTATTAAGAAAGAGTAAAGTTGAAATGCCATAACCGGTTATTTCTGAATAAATATAGTAGTAATTTTCCTTGTCAATATCATACCATGAATTAAACCCGCCATTTAGTTTTGGCTCTTTATTTATATTTTGTATTCCTGAATAGAGCAACCAATTTTTTGTCAATAATATGCTTTCATTTAGTGCAGTACTCATATTTTAATGCCCCTTAACACAACTCGGCCCATAAAATACTTGAATGGAAAAATATTTCTGAATATTATCTCCGCCCCATAACACATTTTGTAATAAAGATTTATAAGAAAGGGCCAATGTTGATCTAAAAAATCTGATATTTTCATGGACCTCAGTATATCAGGCTCTCCAACAACAGCCCCCATACTACGGGTAACTTTAAGGCCTGCTTTCCTGAACATTCTTTTAAGTTCTGGAAAAGAATTATAATCGTCTATTACCCATTTCCATCTCTTAAGAGGCCAGTAAGGCCAAATTCTAAAGAATTTTATACATAGCATCTTATACACCGCCAAAAGAGACCATCCATTATAATTAAGCATTATCAAACTGCCTCCAGGATGAAGCACCCTTGCAAGTTCTTTTATAACTTTCTGCTGCTGTTTTTGGGAAAGGTGTTGTATAACCCTGACGCATAAGACCGATTTAAAAAAATTATTTTTAAAGGGCAGCTTTTCTGCATCTCCCTCCAACAAGGGGATTTTACTTGTTTGATTTTTTATTTTTTTTAGGAAACTTTGGGAAAAATCTAAGCCGTATATGTTCATTTTATCTTTTATGGGTATTATCAGCCTTCCAGTGCCGCAGCCAACTTCCAGCAGCGGATTATCTTTCTCAAAATCAATAAGATCATAAACTGCCCTCATTTCTGACTTATTGATATAATCCCAGGAAGAAGTGCTAAATCTTCTTTTCAGTTGCTTCTGGGACAATAAAGAGAATGACTCAAATGCCTTTTTTGTTTCTATTTTATTCAGGTTTTCTAATGATTTTTTTTGATGATGCATTTTTGTTTAATACTAGAAATTTGCCGGATTTCAAATTTCCATATACATTTAGTAATCCAAATATATTTAAATAGTTTCCTAATACTATATCATATGAAAAAACTAAAAGTAGCAGTAGTTATTCCGACACACTTTGACATACATTCTTCTCTAAACAACCTGCTGAAAGTCTACAGGTATTTAATAAAAAACAAAAATACAGAAGTGACTATATTCACAGACAAAAAAAATGATGTAAAATATAAGGATTTCAAAGTACAAAAGATAAATGGTTTGGACTATAAGACAATTTTTGAAAAAATCCTGTTTGTTTTAGGAATACCTAGATTTTATTATACAGATTTAATTGAGAAATTAAAAGGTTATGATGTAATAGAATCCAGCAATCCTGAATTCTACATTTTTGCATACCAATCATATAAAGCGGCAAAAAAATATAATGTGCAGCTTATTTACAGAACATCACAAACAGTTGAAGGTTTTTATTTATTTAAAATATCAAAATATATAGTAATACCTTTAGTTAGAAAAGCATATAATTATGCAAAAGTGTTGTTATTCACCAATCCCAAAGCAGAAGAAAGATGCAAAAGATTAGGACTAATAAAAAATATAAAAAAAACAGTCATTATTGGCCATGCTACAGATACAGATACATTCAAACCATTAAAAGTAAAAAAAGATAAAAATAAAACAATTATTTTGTCAGTAGGAGGTTTGTACAAGGTAAAGGGCCATCATTTAATAATAAAGGCTCTGAAAAAAGTCATTGAAAAAGGGCATAATGCTGAGCTATGGATTGTGGGAGAAGGGTATTATAAGAATCATTTAATAAAACTAACAAAAAAATTAAACATAGACAATAAAGTTAAATTCCTGGGTAAGAGAAGCCATAAAGAATTAGCAAAAATTTATAATATGTCTGATGTGTTTGTTTTAGCCAACTATCAGGAGATAACTCCTGCTGTTAACGAGGCCATGGCATGTGGAAAGCCTGTTGTTGCTATGGAATGCGGCGGAAAAGATTTTGTCATACCAAATGAGAATTACGGGCTGATCTCAAAAAGATTTGATATAGAAGACATAGCTGACAAAATCGCAACATTAATCAAAAATAAAGATTTGGCAGGAAAGATAGCGAATAAGGGCAGACAACATATTATCAAGAACTTTGGCATCCAGAATGCTGCAGAAAAGATTTACAAATGCTTCACAGAGCAAGTTAGGTAACACCAAATTGTTGCTTTTCTTGATTGTACTATTTGGATTGCTCTTAAGGCTGGCTTTTTTCTCTGGAATAGGCACCTCAGATGATCTTGCATACAGCAAATTTGCTGTGAGCATGGATGAAGGAATTGACCCAAACGCTTCACAGACATTAGCAACCCGATTAGGCATAATATACGCCACAACCTTTTCTTACAGTCTGTTTGGCATTAATGATCTTTCATCAGTTTTGTTTGTTCTTTTAACCTCGCTGGGAAGCATTGTGCTTATATTTTATTTTGGTAAATTATTATTCAATGAAAGAGCAGGATTAATGGCTGCTTTCTTACTGTCTTTCTTTCCCCTGGATGTGGTCTATGCTACAAAACTATTGTCAGACATACCTTCTGCATTTTTTATGGCACTGGGAGTTTATATTTTCCTTTATTCTGAAATTAAGCAAAAATTAAAATATGGCGCAGGGTATATTCTTTCAGGAATTTTTATTGGAATAGGATACTTAGTAAGGGAAAGTGCTGTTCTCATAGCCCTGTTTTTTATTATATACATAGCATACAAAAGAAGAATAAAGAAGGAATACTTTCTTGTACCATTGGGTATTTTGATTATATTCGCAATTGAATTATCTCTGTTTTTTTCCTTAACCAATGATCCCCTCTTTAAGATGCACATCTCCCCCCAGCATCTTGCAAAGGCCACGATTGCGCATGATTTTTTTGGAAGGCTGGACTTTCCGACTGGCTTGCTCCATTACCCCTACATAATCCTTACGAACAATCTTATTTCATACTTTTACATTTTTATTGGAATTGCAATGATATATTTGCTGATATACAAAAGAAAAGAAACTTACACTATGATGTTCTGGTTTTTATCCCTTCTGTTATACCTGAGTTTCGGCTCAGCCAGCCTTACCCAGTATATTCCATTCAGGGCAGTTGACAGGTATCTATCAATTATTACAATACCGGGAATCCTGTTACTGGCTTTGTTACTGTCAGAAAAGAAATACATTATAAAAAAGGCAGTAATGCCCATTTCTTTGATATTTTTAGTTTTAGTATCAATAAGTTCTGTATATGTGCGTGAAGACAGGAATGTGCTGCATAACTTAAAAGCCATGTATCCTGATTTGGAGCAATTAGACAAAACAATATACATTGATAAGAGGTCAATAATGGCCCTCAATTACATTTCAGGGTATAAAAGCATGATTGATGCAATGCCATACCCCGATACCTTAAGCAATATCAAAGACTCTTATGTCGTAATAAACAGGGACATGATAAAAAAATTAAGGGAAGCCAACAGAAAAAAAGTATTTCCAGAAGAAGTCGATAACCCTCCGGCAGAATGGAAAGTAATAAAAGAAATTGGAAAAGATGATGAAAAGAAGATTACAATATATTACATTCCGTAATAT
>SDBV01006883.1_pt1 | contig 15639 bp, 11 predicted proteins | sample 2277081 | NCBI WGS metagenome assembly SDBV01 (sample SAMN10402039, study PRJNA504765) | marine sediment metagenome | isolation source: marine sediment core GS10_PC15, 223 cmbsf | place: Arctic Ocean: Southern Knipovich Ridge | collected 2010
TGATTGCTTTTATCCCATATGTTCTGGTGTATGCAAAAACCAAATGATCAGCAGATGCCTTTGTAGCTGAATATGGATTACTTGGTTTAGGGCTATCATTTTCATTAAATGAATCGACATCAATTGCATCACCGTATATCTCATCTGTTGAAACATGAATGAAAAATTTGTCATGTTTTCTTGTAGCTTCTAAAAGTGAATATGTTCCTAGTATGTTTGTTTCAATAAACGGTAACGGATTTGCAATACTTCTATCAACATGAGTTTCAGCTGCAAAATTAATAATAACATCAGACTTTTTTGCTAGCTCATTAATCTTGTCAAGATTTCTAATATCTTCTTTTTCAAAAGTATAGTTTGGATTATTTTTAATGTCATTGAGATTTTTGAGATTTGAGCCAATTGTTAGGTTATCAATATTTGTAATGGAATTATTTGGATTATTTTTTAAATAATTTCTGATAAATGCACTTCCAATAAAACCAGCGCCACCACAAACTAGAACTTTCATGTATTTGAGATTGGAATTTATTATTTAATTCTAGTGTGTGATTTGTTTATTGATATTAGAAATTATTATCTGCATTTTTGAATAAAGGTAATTTAAGATCTTTTTCAGAAACAATTGGCTTGTCTATAGGCCATTTGATAGCAATTTCAGGATCATTCCAGATAAAACCACCATCATTTTCTGGAGAATACTCTTGGTTTACTTTGTAAAAAATGTCTGCTTCATCACTTAATACACAATATCCATGAGCAAATCCTTCTGGAATGTAAAGTAACCTGTGATTTTGTTCAGACAGAATTTCGCTAATCCATTCTCCATAAGTTGGAGAGCTTTTTCTTACGTCAACAGCTACATCAAAAATTTCTCCTCGTAATACAGTTACTAGTTTTGCCTGAGCTTTTGGATTTTTTTGAAAATGTAGTCCTCTTAAAACACCTTTACTCGAATGAGAAAAATTATCTTGAACAAATCTAGCGTTGATTCCATTTTCGATAAAATTTGATTCTTTGAAAATTTCTTTAAAAAGGCCTCTATCATCTGGAAAAGATTTTGCTTCAATAAGTATTACATCAGACAAATTTAATCGCTTAAACGTAAATGTCATTATTACTATTAAAAATCAAAACCCTATTCAAGATTACCTATTGTTGGTTAACGAGGTCGAATTACGCCGGATTTTTGTAGATACTCTACATTTGTGATGAATTCTTTATCACTTATCTTTCCTTCAACCCACCACTGTGCAGTTTCTTTGAACCAGTCAGGAAGGCCACTAATATCTACATCTTTAAAAATTCGTTCTGCATCTGATTTTAAGAAGTTGGGAATTTTAGCTAGTAATTCTTCGGTATCAAGTACTGGTGTTGGGTCTAATACGTCATGCCACGTTACAATATTTTTGTCAATAGGATCATCTTTGAAAAGCACCTTCAAGTTATCTTTGTTTTCAAAACTTTCTTCAGGTTTTAAAAATCCTAATACGTTCGAATAGTCCGCCTCGTTAATCTTGCCATCTAGCCACCATTTTGTTATAACTTTATTTAATTCAATAATATTTGATGAAATATTTTTTTCATTTGTTAGTGAATTTGCACCAATTGCTTTCTCGTAAGGAGGCATTACACTAAAAGAATAAGACATCTCATCAACTCTAAGTTTGTGAATAACATCTACACAATCGTCTGAATATGATTGTCTACACAGATCATATTTTTCATCATAAGAGTGTACTAATTCCTCGATTACAGAATAATCAAATTCCAAATAATATAAAATAAAGTGTGAAAGCTCGTGAGTTAAAATCCATACTGAATCGGAATAGTAAAAGTTTGGACAGTCACACATTATAATTGCATGATTTGAAACCTTTCCAGTTCCTGAATGAGTGTACAAGCCACCCATTTTTCGTTTATGTAATTCTTCTTGACCTAAGTTAGAATCTAAAACAATAATGAGCATATCTAAATCGTCAGGACTAGAATAGAAATCAAGATAGTCTGTTATTGGGAAACACTTTGGTTCATGTTTTTCATTTGCAAATTGGTACAATTCAAAATATTTTTCTGTAATTATATCATATTTGTTTAAAATTTGATAGTGATAATTACTACATGCAGGATTTGACGATAACACAACTAATTGCCAGGTAAATTCATCTGATAAATGAGTGGCAGATGCTTGATTTGCTAATGATGGGCTTAATGCTAGCAAACCAATTAAAGTAAATATTGACAAAACTAGCTTTGATTTTGAGAATCTAATCAAGTTTCTACCACCTTTATGATACCGTTGCTAATAAGCCATTGTATACCATCAATGAATTCTTTTTCTGTGATTAAGTCTTCTGACCACCATCCTGCATTGTTTTTAATCCATTTTGGAATTTCATCAGAACTGTTAGTTTCTAATGTTCCAGTTTCAGTAATGGTTATGATTTCTTGTTGTACTAGATATTCAATTCCTGCCACAAAGTCTGAATCGTCTATTAGTTCTTGAGACCACCATGCAGCATTGTTTTTAATCCAAATTGGAACGTGTTGTGATTTAAGTGTCTGAATTTCTGGTTCTGGAATATCTTCCTCAGTGAATTCTACAATTTCTGGTTGTGCTAATTCTATTGCATCATAATATATTATATCACCCGAATTAAGGTTAGTACTCCATGCTCTATTTACCATATCTGAGGTTGTAAATTCTGCAAATTCAGAAAATGTAATTGAAAATGTAGCTACTCGTTTCAGTTCACCTTCATTGTTAATTGACCCAGTGGCAGTTGCAATATTTCCATTAGGATCAATTATTTCAGCAGGTTTGTCTTGGTAAAGAAGAACTTGAGTATTAGAACCTTGAATGGATCTGGTTGGACCCAGATTAAAATACAATGAGGAATGAGCTAACTCAGAATTTGAGTAATATACTAATTTAAATTCAGTTGGTTCACCTGGCACTACAGTTTGAGTTTCAATTGGACTTGCATACTCACTTACTGCAAAGCTTTTTCCACCAATTGATAGTGGGAAGTCATATTCTTCATAGATATCATCATTAGCTTTTACTGTAGAATCAGGATCACGATTATTTATTTCATCTCTGATTTCTTGTGGCAATGAAATTGTTTCAGATCCTGAATCAGATAGTGCCACTGCGCCAAGATATGAGGTTGGTCCAGGAGTTCCACCTCCACCACCACCTAATGCCGATAGACCTGCTAATGCGTTAACTACAAGTCCTGCTCTGGTAAAGCCACCACCTCCACCACCAGCACATCCAACATCAAAACCTAATACAAATTGACCAACAGTTACTTTAGAACCAAAAACTGCCTCTCCAGGATCACTGGTAAGTGTCTTTGCTGCAAAGTCATATGAGCTATCATCTAAATCAGTTAAATGATCCACTACCTTATCCCAACCTGCACCTGGTTTTTTATAAAACATGTCCAAGTCTCCCGGTAAATCAGCAGGATCAAACAAACCGTTTGCATACGACATTGTAACGCTGGTATCTGCACCACCAGGATCCGTTAATGAACCACTCGCAAGTTCTATTTTTAAAATATCAGTTACTGGTCTTATTTCGCATGCCAAGTTACCATCAGAAGCTTCAGCTGAAACATCACTAAGTGTGACGCTTCCTCCTCCAGCTGCCATATCAACTGTCACGCTAGCACGAGCTGATTCTTTAAACTCTTGATCATATGTTGCAGTTAGAGCAGCAGTTACTGTAAAAGTTCCTTCAAAAATTTGTGTATCTGTTCCATTTTCAGTAAGAGCCACTGAACTTGTAACAGAGCTCATTTCAACTATTGCAGAAGCAAAGTCAATTGCACTAGTATCTAAATTTGCATTAAAATCATTAACAGTAATTGTTGCAGTATCACCTACAGAAAGAGTTGAGGGGATAATACTTATTGTGGCATTAAGGGTTGGAGTAGTATCTAAGATATCCCTATAATCTAGAGTTGTAGAGCCAGCTCCAACTGGATGAGTTATAGTAGCTGAAAAACTTTCTTGTGGAGTTATAACTGCAAATAATGATGTTGAAATTACAAATATTAACAAAATAGGTTTTAGAAAAGTTCTATTTCTAGCAAAATTCTTTCCCCGTGACATTAAATTACCTAAATACATTATGTACATGCCTTTTAATAAAACATGTGTAATACGATGCAATACATTATGAATATAATATTCTATTAATAGAAATTACCACTCAAATTTATACGCATCAAACGCTTTGAGGTTTTTACCTTCCCAAGTAATCTTCGTTCCTTCAGGTGAATATTTGATCGTTGGTGGAGGATCTGCATGCCACTTGTAACCTAATTCAGTATCAACCTTGAGGATCCTATTTTTTACATCTGTTCCTTTTGGGATAGTAAATTCATATGTAAATCGCTTACAGTCAGTTGGCAATTTATAGAAAAAGTTTCTTTCTGGCTCTTCCCAGTCATATTCAATTTTAAAAAACTTGTTTTTTTGCTTTGGTTTGAGTGGTTTTTTCATTCGTACATTGAATTCTTTGTGAGTTGGCTTGTTTTCACTTAAGCTAATAATTTCTAGCTCGTTTTCCTCATCATCTGTTACCCTAACATTCATGTCGTTAAAGTCCTTAGGGACATCGCCATCCAAATAATAGAATAACTGATCTCGTGGGGCATCTGAAACATTAATCAAATTCCAGTTCCATGTATGATGGGCTAGCATTGTTTTTGGATCTTCAATTTCAAGTCTAATGTCGATTGTATTAAACATGAAAGCGACTTTTCTTCCAAGTTCTTGTTCGAATGATTCATGTTTTTGTGTAATCTTTGATTTCTTTGGAGCAAGCTTGTTTCCAAATCCTTCTCCGTAAATGTTGTAAAGGTGTAATGATTCACCATGCTTTATTGAATAATCCCCAATTGGATGCATGATTTCTTTGTATTCTGGGGAAAGAGATCTTACGTCTTCTGCATATCTTGATGAAGAAAAGATGTTCATGTCACCAGCCAAGTCCATTACACGTCTTGTCATAATAATTCCAGGGCCCCAAACGTTGTCTTTTCCTGTAAGATCTTTTACCACATATACTGGGCCAGTGTCGATTCCAATTCGTAAAAGCAGTTTTTCTTTTCCTTTTCTTGTTTTATTGTACTTGGTGAGTTCTTTATGAAGTTGTATGGATAATCTTAAAGGATATTCTGGACTTTCTGAAAAACCAATTGCCATTCCATCTCCTGTTGGTAAAATTACTGTATTGTCTTTGTTGTGGTGTTTGTATGTTTCAGTACGCTCTATTAGCTCGTTTAAAACAACAACTTTTCTAGCTTGCTCAACAGTTACAATGTTGGGATTTGAACCTGCTACAATATCAGTAAAGAACCAATGATATGTTTTGGTGAGGGAATCGATATCAGCAAATTCATCTACATCTTTTGCAGTCAGTGTTCTATGAAGTTCTTCAAGGGCTTTGTCAGATAATATATTGAGAATTTGATAACTATTCATTGTTCTTTTAGCTGGATTCTTAATTCTCTTTTGTTTTAGATGCTGAAAAATCCATTCTTTTTTCTTTTGTGATTCTTCCATTAATCCAAGAATTTCGGCGATCTTAGCTATTTTATCGGTATTAGATGATTCTTTTTTCTCACTTTGCATTATAGATGAAGAGCATTTTTGCCTTTTTCAAGATTGCGGAAGATGCTGAGTTATGGTACTTGTTTATGTTTATGGGGCTAGATTGATCAACATTGTTGCCTTGTTTCCATCATTATCTCTGAATGGAAGTGGATAGAATGGGTTTACAAGTGGATCATTATCGTCTATTCTAAGTAATGTCTTTACGTCTAGAGAATCTGGATGTGCTAAGAACACACTAACGTTGAGTTGTTCACCTTTGTGTTTATTTTTATTTGATTTGCAGTCAAAGTGGAAGTGAGCGGCAGGATCCCAACCCACGGGTCCTTCACATAATGGAGGTGAGTTTGGTGCAGAACCTACAACTCTAACCACTATAGTGGCTACTGCTACAGTGTCACCGTCAGCAGGGTCACCAACAATTTCAACTTTAAGTATGTTTGGTGGGTCAGCTTCATCTTCTGAATTGTAAAATGCAAAGACCTTGATTGGATGGTTTTTGCCAGCAGTAGTTTCAGTTACTAGGGAAAGTGGTGGGACAGGTCCATCATAGAAAGAGTTTGCAATCTTTGATTGCTCTGCACCTTTAGATCCAAGATCAATAATTGGGGGTCCTGCTGCAGAAGGACCATCAAATTGTCCAGCTGGTCCTTGTTTCCAATTCATGTCCAAATTGCTCCAATCATCATAGTCTCTGTATGGAATATCAGATAGTGTCTCAAAGCATCCAAAGAATCCGAAATTGTTTGGATCAGCTGAAACAGTTCCAGGTGCAGCAGTAATTGCGCCATCATGATCAAAGTCAAAGTCAGTACTAGCTCCTATAACGGCCTCTTCAAGTGTTAGGGCTCCGCTTGAATCTAATCCTCCCCAAATTACTGTCTCACCTAAAGGTGTCGAGACATTCTGATCTTCTACTAATACAGTTTCATCATGAACTCCTGGGAATGTACCATGGGAATAATCCAAAGACCAAGAGGCCGCATTAACATATGAGAATGGGTAGGTTCTCGAATATGACATTATACTGAGATATGGGAATTTACAATTAATATCAGCATCAGCAATTGGAGTCTGTGTTGGATCGGTTATCAAGTAACCTGGACCACCATGTCTTAGATTTACCATATGGCCAATTTCATGCGCTATGGCAGCATCCTGTTCTGCCACACCACCAACTGTACCAATGTGTGGTGTTCCGTCAGCAAAATCGATGTTACGGCCAAATCCCTCTCCCAAGAAAATAGCTGCATTATTTCCCCTAAGTTCTGAAAATCCAGATGGTCCTCCCATTCCATGTGCAAATAGTAAGTGTCTGACAGCATTCTTTTTAGCATCACCAAGTGATGAATAAGCGTGTGTTTCTACATCAGTTGAAGCAAGAACAACACATGCTGGTGGGTTAAAGCTAAGAACTGCAAGTACATCGCTAAGAGCATATGTTGCAGCATCGGCGGCAACAAATGGAACTTTAATATTCAATTTGTGAACAGTTGGATCTAATGTAGGAGATACAGTGCTTTGGACTGAAGCTAGTTTTGTAAATCCAGCTATATTATTCATGTTTGAAGCACCTGATGTTACAGTTGTAGGACCATCGGTTACCAATGTTACTTCAATGAAGAGATTTCCTTGAGTCTTGTATGGACCAACAGCTAGTGGGGTGCCAGTACTATCATATGCAAATGCTGGTGTTGTTACAGTTATTCCTCTTTCTCTGAAAATTCCTGATGCACAATTGAATAGTTGACGGGTTGGATCAGTGGTGGTAACTCGTTCAGCAGATGAAGACCAAAAGTTTTCTAGAATAGTCTTATAGTCATTGTTTTCAACTCCATCTATATCGCGCCACATGTTGATAATATCTAAGTGTGGAATGGAATCACTCTTTAACCACGTAACAGAAATTCCGTTAGCAGCGAACATGTTTCTAACATCATTTAATGAACGTCCTCTTGGATCATGTGGAGCTCCCATGTAATCATATTCAAAAATGAGGTTTGGTGTATTAACAGTACCAGCATTTAAGAATGGTAGTGGATAAAGTGCACTAGCTCCATCTACGAGATATGGAACTCCTCCAGATATCTCCCAAAGATCACAAATTGCATCTTTATCAGCATCGTCAGGTACTCCATCTGCTGGTGAAGTATCTGGACAGTTAATCACTGAAACTCCTGTACCTGCATCAGCTATAGTAGTTACAGGGGCAGTACCGCCTGGACCTGAACAATTCTCACAAGAATCAGAGGTCATGTAATAATTGTAAGTTGCAGTAGTACCAGCCGTAATGTAATCTGGGTCAGGTAGAAGACTTCCAACAACTGTGCGGAATTCTGGTGTATCCGCTTGTGCTAATCCCGGAGGTGTAAATTCAGAAATAAATGCTCCACCTGCAAATTCCATTGATGGAGTAACTGTTATTCCAGCAAATGTAACATCAGAAATAAGTGCGCCTCCTGAAGTTCTTGTAGCTACTCTTTTAACATCTAACGTGCCAGCACCATCAACAAAAGAAACTTCTGCAGAATCTAAACCAAAGGTTCCGCCACTAAGAGAGTGTGTTTCTGGACCTGCTGGTCCGCTCGAGAAGTAAGATACAGGATCTAATACCATTCCACTAATTGTAGGCGTAACATGAAATTCGGTGCCAAATGGCATACCACTATCATCCCATTCAAGATAGGTAGGAGTTCCAAGTGTTGTAATTGTAGCACCTACAGGTAGTATCAATGCATTTGCGGCAGTCAATCCTGTCGCTCCATTCACTCTAATTCCTGCAGTATTAGTGTCAGGAACAATGCCAGCGTTTCCTTCATGTGTAAAGGTTACACCAAGAAGACTATCTACTCCATCACCAGTTTCTTCATCAGTAACTAAACCAACAACAGTTCCCTCTTTACCATCAACTACTTCACCAATTGTAAATGACATTGAGGTTGCATGTGGTAATACCTCATAATCCCCGCCACTTTCACAAAGAACACCAGATAATCCCACAACTGGTACACCAGCTGAATCAGTTAAGCAAGAAGAAGGAGTATGAGTACCAACAGTTCCTGAAGGATATGTCAAAGTTCCAGTTGCAGAATCTGAAGATGCAGATACCACATTAGAATCGGTTGGAGAAGTTCCAGGAGCATCACCATAGAATTCAATTTTGTCATCATCTAAAGCATTAGTCCAGTCGGCAGTAAGATCAGTAGAATCAATTCCCCAAAGTCCGCTAGCTGGAAGAGGACCAGTAAGAAGATTATGTGTTGCAAATAGTTCAACCGTTTTATCTGCATCATCTGGTACTGCTCCAGAGTCATCATTACAGTTACCCGCTACGTCACATACTACTAAAACAACATGATATTCTCCTCTACCATCGTCTAATGATATTGGATCAAAAGAAGCTGCATGATCACCATCAATAATTCCATTCAGAGTTTGAATTTCTTCATCAGGTGTTCCATTTCCATCATTATCAAAGTAGAGTGCAGCACTAGTACATCCAGATGCGCCCTCATCATCACAATTTGCAAGTGTTGCAGTAACTGAAGGAGTTTCAGTTTCAGATGCACTTAAAGTCAAAGTTCCAATTGGTGGAGTATTATCTGGAAAGTTTACTGTAAGAAGTACACCTGCTGCTTCAATTGTACTAAATTGTTGGTTTTTGTTTCTTAGTCCAAAACTACCATCCCAATTCAAAACATCAGCTGCTGTCCATGTTGAACCATCGACAGGATGTGTTAGCATTATCCATGAATATGGACAAAATCCACCATTATCGTTTGGTGAACCATCTGGGCAAGAAGCACCCAAAGTAGATGCTAAAGGAATAGGTGGTACAATTTCAAATTCTGCCTGTTTCTTTTTTCCACGACCTTCTTCATACAATAAGGCAGTATCAGTTTCAGTAGTACCAGTTCTTTTGAGCCAAGCGGTAAATGTTACTGAAACATCAGTAGCTGAACCAGGAATTGTAACGCCATTAAATTTCCAAGAACTATCTTTTGATGCATCAGATCTTGCAACGCCATTAGTTGTATCAAGTAAGAAACTACCACTTCCATCATCATCTCTTACAGCATCACAAGAATCAGCTATGCTTGCAGGAAAAATTGTCCATTCATCATAAGTTCCATGACATCCTGGACCCGTGGGTTGAACTAAAGTGTCAACATGAATTTTGCCATCAGAAGCAAATGAATTTTGAGAAAAAAGTAATGAAAAACTAACAATAGAAAATGTAGCTATTAACAATATACTATATAGAAATTTTTTTTGCCTCTTGCCCATACCCTATTGAGCATAAAATATACTATAATAAAAGGATATCATGAGGTATGAAGGTATGAATTTTTTTCTGAAAATCATTTTTCTAAATGATTTTGATACTAAAAGTATGAAAAGCTTCAAATTTTTTAAAAAATCGTGCCTAGATTTTTATGGAAACCTAATATTGTTCACTGATAAGAAAAATTTAGATAATTTTGTCAAAGTCAAAAATAAGTAAAAGGAATCTCTCTCAGATTTTTAATTTATCTCTCTTCAACATCAAGGTTAGATACCAAAGCACTCGTTTAGGAATTTTATGGACTGCTCTTGAACCACTTCTTTACTTCATTGTTCTTTATGTTGTTTTTACCAGTATCAGAGATCGTGGAGAAGACTTTGCAATTTATCTAATTACAGGAATTATGATATTTCATATTTTTACTAGAGGTACAATAGGAGGCCTTTCTAGCCTGACTGGAAACGGTAGCTTGATTAAATCTCTAAATGTAAAAAGAACAATTTTTCCGATGGTTGCTACAGTTGCAACATTTATTCTGGCTATTGTAGATACTGGTGTCTTTTTTTCTTTAATGCCAGTATTTCAGTTCACGCCTAGTTGGACATTGGCATTACTTCCACTTCCTCTAGGATTGCTTTTTGTTTTAATTTTGGGCCTATCATATCTGCTATCTATAACAAATGTTTTCATCAGAGATGTTCATTATGTTTGGATTATTTTCTCACATTCGCTTCTGTTTATTTCTCCAGTATTTTGGAAAATAGAAAACGTGCATGGTATTTTATTAGATATTCAAAGAATTAATCCACTTGGTCAAATCATAGAAATTTCTCATCAGTTAGTAATTGATGGTGAGATTCCTTCCGTATTTGATTGGCTTTATACAACAGCATATGTTTTTGTGATTTTGATTATTGGGATTTTAGTTTTTAAGAAATTTGGAAATCGTATAGCGGAGGAATTGTAATTTGGAAAATTATGTAATCAAAGTCAACAATGTTTCAAAATCTTTTAAAATTGGAAAACCTAGAGGAGTAACCAAATTTATTGAAAATACGATTTCTCAAAAAGATCAAAAAACATTTCTTGCGGTTGATTCTGTTTCATTTTCAGCAAAAAAAGGCGAAGTTTTGGGAATAATTGGTCTTAACGGAAGTGGGAAAACTACCTTACTTCGTCTCATAGCTGGAGTTTATCAACCTGATTCAGGCTCAATTGAGATTGATGGGAAAATCTCGCCACTTATGCAGTTAGGTGCTGGCTTTCAGGGTGATTTGGATTGCAGAGATAACATAGTAGTTAATGGATTACTTTTAGGAATGCAAAAATCTGAAATTTTAGGAAAAATTGATTCAATTATCCAATATGCGGAGTTGGAAAAATTTCAAGGTCAGAAATTGAAACATCTGTCCTCAGGTATGAGGGCCAGATTGGCGTTTGGTGCAGCCCTTCAGATGAAATCACAGATTTTTCTAATTGATGAGATATTATCTGTAGGCGACAAGGACTTTCAAAAAAAGAGTTATGATTCTATGCTTTCACTTAAAAATGAAGGGAAAACAATTTTGCATGCCACTCACAATCTTAATAGACTGGTAGAATTTTCTGACAAGATTTTACTGATCGATCAGGGGAAGATAATATCAATTGGTGATCCTAATACAATCTTAGAAAAGTACAAAAAATTGAGATCATCTAATTAGCCAAAGATTAGGCTAAATAATTTTTTTCTAAGACTTGATGAATTTTTCTGGCTTAAATCAAATGATTAGAATTCAAACTTTTCCGTTTTAAATAGAAGGATTCGCTTTCCTAAAAAAAACCCTAGGTGAAAAGATTGCTCGAATATGAGCTTTTAGAACTATTGCTCTTTCTTTTGGAGGACAAAAAATAACGAACCATCTTAATTCAGCCGGTATAAAGTCAAAGAGATATTTCTTTAAATCATAATTTCTATAAATGAATTTGAATCGGTTATTATGAAACATTGTAAGATATGCCCTGCTTTGCGTTCCAAATGTTGTTGATTCATAGTGATATGCAGTAGAATTTGGGTAGTAGACAACTTTGTAATCTAATTTTTGTGCCTGAACACATTTTTCAGTTTCTTCATAATAAGCAGGAAAATAAACCGGATCAAATAAACCGGTTTCTTCAAATAATTTTCTTCTTATGGCCATGATCGCTCCAGTCACATAGTCTACAATTTTTAAATCACCATATTTTGGATTGTCCTCATCTCCGTATCCAATATGATTAGTTAGGCCATTTTTTTGAATTATACCTCCGGCACTTTGAATTTTTTTAGAATCTGGATAAAGGATTTTAGGTCCTACAATCATTACTTTATCATCTTCATGAAAAATTGATACTAGTTCAGAAATTGAGTTGTTCTCTAGATATACGTCTGAATTGATTAGAAGTATTATAGATCCTGTTGAAGCCTTAATTCCTAAGTTATTGCCTTCTCCAAAACCTAGGTTTTTTTTATTTTTAATAATTTTTAGACTATCTTCATAATTTTTCAATATTTCAATTGTAGTATCAGAACTTGCATTATCGACAACAATTATTTCAAAATTTGTATAGTCGTTTTTTAAAATAGAATCTATACATTTTGAAATATATTTTTCACTATTGTAAGTTACAATAATTATCGATACCTCATGTTTAGAAGTGTCTTCAGTTTTCAATTTTTGATATTCACTTCTATGGAATAAGGTTCAGAATTTACCTCTGAAAACCAAAATTCATGTTCTTTCACAAAATCTAATTCTAAAATATATTTTCCAGGTTTAAGAGTCGATACAAACGCTTCAAAATTAATTTTATTTCCAGGTTTTACCGAATGAGGCAAGGCGGTTCTTCCTTCAATTTCTGTTGGTATAATATTTCCTGAAGTATCTTTCCAACGATATCCTAAGTTTACAGGATTCATTGAGTCTTTGTCATTTTTCCAATCAACATCGCCATCATTTTGAACAATAATAGAAATTTTGTGTTTTTTATTGGGTTGAAGGTTAGGAATTTCTACATTAAGAAATTTTGCTTTATATTGAAATGGCATTCTCTTGGACGTTAAATTTGTTCCAAATTGTTTTACACGTGATCCATATTTTGACAGATGTAGAAATTTCAAAAAGGAAGAAATTTTTGGCCATATTGAAATTGCCAGACTTTCTTTTCGAGTCTTAGAGTCTAATAATTTTAAAAGACTGAAGGGATCATTCTCAACTAAGTTTATTCTTTCACCATGATCAGGTGCCCGTTTAGGATTTTTTAGCCATTCTTTAAAATCTAATAAAGTAAATTTTGAGGAAAATTCTTCATCAAGTGTTTTTTTGATATCTCGTTTTATAATTTCTAATTTTTGTTTGTCATTTGAAATTGCAATTAATTTGTCAGCTAATTCATTATAATTAGAAGGGGTAAAACCTATTGCTAATCCATTTTGCACAAAATATGAAGTGATTTCAGATAATGGTGTAGAAATGAATGGAAGCGGAATGGCCAACCAATCTAAAATTCTAGTACGAGACCCCAACAAGGCTTCATAGCAATATCTATCACAGTTTATTCCCAAATCTGATTCAAGGTAATAATTATGAAGTTCTTCTTTTTCCACCCAACCGCATAAATGAAATCTTTCTTTAAATTTTGAATTTTCAATTAATTCTTTAAAATGTTCATATGTTATTTCGTCATGTCCTTCAATTTTTCCCCCCGTAGATACAAAGACAATATGTGGATTTTGAGACATCGCTTTTTCTAAACCATGAAACATGGTATCAGTATCAGTCCAAGTATTATATCCACCCGAGTAAAGAATTACAAAATCTGATTCTTTCGCTAATTTACCTCGAATTACTGATTTGTTATGTTCAAGGTTTACAAATTCTTTTGTGTTTGGAATTACTCTTACAAATCGATATCCTAATGTACTTTTACTAAGTCTTCCCCAAATAGCTAATTCTCCCAATAAACTAAAACCTTGAGATTCTGATACCGCGGAAAAAACATCTGCTTTTGAAAGAATTTTAGATTCCATCGCAAAATAATGTTTGACATAATTATCATCGTCGTAGACATAAGCTTTTGTTTGTGCTTCTGCCATTGCACTACCATTTAGATCTGCCCAAAAAGGAATATCCAAATTTTGTTCTGCTACGATACTTGACGGATGAGTGTTTATTCCGATGACACAATCTGGTTTAAATTGAGTTATTTTTTCATTAAGCCATTTTTTATCTTCAAAGAGTTCTCCTGAAACAGAATAATAATCAATTTCATCTTTTGACATAAATTTTTCATCGAGAGATTCTTTTTTGTATACGTGAGGTATTTTACATCCAATTATCATTACATTACAGTGTGCATCTCTTGCAGCACAAGCAAAATGCCAAGTTCTAATACCTGAAGCATAGCTTTTAGTGACATTTTCAAAAGGCAGTGGTGAATTACCTAAAATCATTATTCTCTTTTTTTCTTCAAATTTTTCTCTATCTATCATCCTATGTTTCTAGTTCATATTTCCCATTTAATAAAATACGTATGTGAAAGTAGTTGTTCTAATTTAATTTGCTTTGTTGACACTATAATCTGCTTGAATAATACTTGGGTTTATTTTGTTCCATGATTTTCAATCTTTCAAAACTCTGATTAATTTCCTCCAGTTTTGAAATATGTGACTTTGAGGTAGATATCTCATCTTCTAGTTTTGAAACATAAGACTTGGATTTTGAGATTTCTTCAGTTTTACTAGCTAGGTCTTCTTCCAGTTTTGAAGTATAAGACTTGGATTTTGAGATTTCGTTTTCTAGTTCACTTTCAAAGTTTTGCTTTAATTTTAGATAATCCTCACTTATGTTTTTTAGTGCCTGCTCAATTCTAGTTACATATTTTTTTAAATCTTCTTTTTCATTTTTCAATTTTTAATTACTATGTTTTGGTTTTAAATAATCATTCCTATTTTTAAAAATTTTAATGAGAACTAAGATTGATCGTATTTTAACAATTTACAAGCTTCATTAACCATCAAAATTGCTTTCTCATCACTAAAATTTTTTTTCTCATGTTTTATGTTTTGACTTGAATAGGACAGTTTACTCAGTATTTTTTTCGCTTGTTCTATATTTTTTTTTATTCCAAATTCGATTTCTAAAAGTTGTAAATTAGATATTAAAGAATCAAGAAGATTTTCATATTTTATAATAACACGATTTTTAATTAATTTCTTATTTGATATCATTTGCTTAATTTGGTTTAATGTTAGTTTTGCCCAATATTGTTCAGAGTTAAGCAAGAAATCTTCTTTACTTGTGATGAGATTTTCAATATGATATTGTCTTTCTAAAAAATCGTCAGATTGTGATGAAAATAAATTTAATTGTGATAAAACAATTTTTTTAGGATCACGTTCAAGAATAATATAACACGCTTTTGGGAATCTATGTATGACTTCTGGAATGCATAATACTGAATCAGGAGTTTTTTCAACAAAATATTTGGATTTCCAATTTTCTTCTATGAATTTTTCCAAGCATGAAAAATCATTGGATTTTCTAACCGGAGTCCAACAGGTCATAGAATGAGGTCCTCCTACTTTTGATTCCTTTTTATTGCAAAAACCTGAAAAAGTGCACATTATTTCTTGAAGTAAACTTGTGCCAGAGCGTCCAACTCCCATTATAAAAAATAATTTGTTTTGCTTTTCTTCAATCATATTT
>SDBV01006884.1_pt1 | contig 15637 bp, 16 predicted proteins | sample 2277081 | NCBI WGS metagenome assembly SDBV01 (sample SAMN10402039, study PRJNA504765) | marine sediment metagenome | isolation source: marine sediment core GS10_PC15, 223 cmbsf | place: Arctic Ocean: Southern Knipovich Ridge | collected 2010
TTTCTTCGGTGCCATCAGGATAAGCAGATGGGTATGAGAACTCAAGGAAAATTAAGATTGAAAGACGGAAGGAAAGAAATTATTTAAGCTAAATTTGTGTCCAAAAAATAGGGGGCGGTACATTATGACTTATTTTACCTGCATGCGAAAGAATCTCTCTGGGAGTAGCCACTCGTAAAAAAACCTTTAATTAGAAATTCCTTTAGCCTAGTCGTTGCCCAAATGCGGAATTGGGTACCTCTGTGAGATCTAACGCGATAGCCGGTTGAGATAATGACATCGAGGTTATAGTGGAGTGTTTCATAATTTTTTCCATCTGCTGCAGTTGTCCGGAATTTCCGGACAACTGCTTTTTCAGATAGTTCCCCTTCCTTAAAGATATTTTGTAGGTGTTCGGAGATCGTCCTCTTGTCTTTACTAAATAGCTCAGCCATTTGAGCTTGTGTCAGCCAAACCGTCTCATCTAGAAGACGAACCTCTACTTGGGTCTGTCCGTCTTCTGTTTGATACAAAATAAGCGAACTACCATCTGGACTACTATCCATGAATTTCCTTCTGATAAGAGAACGGCGGAAATTCTATAAAAATCCTTTTTTTTATTCACGATTTTTCGCATTTTTTCCGCAAACTCAACAAAAAATAAAGCTAACCACAGTGATTGAATTGGGCGTAACCCAAATCGGTTAAAGGTCCAAGTTCCCATCCTCAGGCACAAAGTAGGTGGTGTTCTTACTCATCCAGAGAACAATGAATACGCAAACTTTTTACTAACAAGACACAAAGCTTCAACATTAGAGTAGAGGCGGGTGTTTAAGCCCGCCCCCCTCTACTCTAATGTGGAGTCTTTGTGTCCTTTGTGGCCTTCCGTTCTCGTTATTTCCCGGTAGGGGGCATGCAAGAGCCTGGTATGCTTGTGTCTGAAAACCAGAATCTTGGGTTTTTTAACTGATTTGGGTTACACCCAATTGATTTTGTGAAACTTAGGATATGTGCTTAGCTAGCAACTTGCGTTTGTAATGGAGAATTGAAGCACAAAGGCATAAATAATCATTCTATCAAAAAAACGGGGAATAGAAGAGAATGCGCCCAAGAGGGCATAAGAAATTTGGGTGAGTAGATATGAAGTTGACGAGTAGAGCATTTGAAGAAGGGGAGTCGATCCCCCGGAAGTATACGTGTCAGGGGGAGGGCGTAAGCCCTCCTCTAGAAATTTCGGGTGTACCAGCTGATGCCAAAAGCCTTGTACTGCTTTTGGATGACCCAGATGTTCCTACGTTTGTCCGCAAAGAGCAGATGTGGGACCATTGGGTGGTATATGATATCCCTTCTTCCACGACAAGAGTCGAAGAGGGAGACAAGTTAGGGACGTTAGGAAAAAATACCTCTGGGAACAATTGTTATGAAGGTCCCTGCCCACCAGATCGGGAGCACCGGTATTTTTTCCATCTCTATGCGTTGGATACCAAGCTGGGATTCCCCGAGGGGGAAACAAAACAAGAGGTTCTCGATGCCATGCAAGGGCATATCCTAGCTCAAGCAGAACTGATGGGCCGATACGAAAAATCATGACATTGAGCAAATCGATCGGGTTGGTTCTCAGATGTGATTACAATTTGCAAACTCCACGATGAGAAATCACTATCAATCTATACTGTCTACGCTCCCGATCGTCCAACTAGAACGAAAATCTCCAAAAGATCTTCGTAAAGGTTCTCATGTTTTTAGTCAGGAGTGGAGTGTGTTGGGGAGACGGTGACAAAGCCCTCTTGGAAGATCGGGGCTTGTTTGCCAATGGGGAGTTTTCCTTCGAAGAAATCTCGGTATATTTTGAGGCCTTGCACAGCATTTTGGATGCAAAAGAAGCTATTGCTGAGCCACTCAGACCCTTTGATCGTCCCAGAGTTGAGGTTGCGTTGGAACCGGCTTGTGATTTTTTCTCTCCAATAGTCGGGAGAGCCAAAGAGGAGGATGGGGCCATGGGGGCGGGAGCCAACTTTGTGACGGAGCTCTTCTAGAGCATACTCGAAGTCAGTTCCGATTCCTCCCATCACGAAAATGGGAAAATCGAGGTAAAACTCGGCTTGCCTTTCGATGAGTTGGTCGAGGCGGTAGGTCATTTTTGCTTCGACGTACGGGTTCTGCCGCTGCTCATTGACGACCATGTCGGGGCGGGGCTCAAAATCGACAATGTTGGCGCAGGAGAGGATGTCGAGTTCTTGGGCCATCCGGTTCCCCATCTCCATAGCCCCGGGGCCGCCTCCCGTTACCAAGGCAAGAGGGGTATTTTGATTGAGAAGGGGGTGATCTACCGAGGTGCGCATCTCAAGTATTCCTGCAAGGAGCTTCTTGAGCTCCTCTCCGAAATTCCCCTCCATCAAATTAGACCCATAGACACCAAAAAATGTTGCTTTTACAAACCTATCGATCCTATCGATCGGGACAAACATCCCCGAGATTTTCCCCGTTCTTTGGATATATTGGAGGATCTGCCCACTTGTCTCATCAGCCCAGTAGACAGGAATGCCAAACGTAAACAAGTCGTTGAGAAGGGCTCTGTCCTCTTGGGAGAAATAGTTCCCTTCTGAGCGTGAGGGGACTTGGAAATAGAGTCGCATCAAGTTCGTTTGGACATGATCAGATAGGAGCATTCGTTTCATGAGTGGGGAGGGGAAGTAGCGGGTAAAGAGGACTCCTTGACTCGTGATAAGTCCATCTACGATTGCTTTTAAGAAGGGGTAGCACGGTTGCTGATCGATATAACGATCGACCATAAGCGATTGTCGGATCTTGTGGCTGATTCCTGGAAAGGGTTGCAATGAGGGGGAGCGGACAATCCAATCATCACTTTTCAAGCGGAGCATTTGGCTCCCTTTGACAAGAAAGATGGCCGCCCGCTTCTCTTTGGGTTCTGGGGCAGTTTGGAAGGTTTGGAAAATCGCTTTTGAATCTTCTAAACACTCTTGTAATTGGTCACGGTCGGCAAAAAAAACGTGCTCCCGATGGGGTTCTAAAGTAAAAAATTCGAGGGGGATGTCGTAGAGTTCCTTATTCGACTGCCCATACAGCTCATAGATATCTCCTGAAGCAAATGTATCAGGTTGCAAGACGTTTGCAGATGTGTGGTTGAAGCCGGCAGGTAGTAGAGTGTCAACAACACGGGCGAAGACCGTTCGAATATGGAGAGGCATGGAGCTGACGAGCAAAATTTCATCAACTTTACATTCCTTAGGGGCAAACGGCTTCCACTTTTGGTGGAGGCGGAGAAGGTCACGAGTAGGCATTTTTTGGTGGAGAGCCAAACCCAGGGTGGGAAGGAATCCCCAAATACTTGGGGTATATTCCACCACTCCCTCTTGCAAGGTGAGAAAAGCGACGATTCTCCCTTCGATCTGCTCGATGGTGAGCAGCTCACTTCCTTGCATCCCTCCAAGTGAGAGGAGAGGGCGCCCCTCACGATCTGATCGACCAAACATTCGGTCGAGATAGTTAGGATCTCTCACCCGACGTCTTTCATCAGCAGCAAAAAGCTTGCCGATATAGGCCCCTGGAGTCAGATACTCCAACATCTTCTCTGCGAGTGGTCCGATTGAGGAGAGGAAAATCCGAACGTGAGCCCGGTGGTGGAGTCTATCGAAATGGACCTCTTCATTTACTGCATTGAGGCCAAGTTGTGCAAGGACGCTTTTGAAATTGAAGTAGATTTGTTTAGCATCGAGCTCATATCCGATGAAAGCAGGGGAGATCTTTGAGATCGTGACTTCAGCTGTCGCCTTCCCTTTCCCATCTTTCTCAATTTTTTCAATATACCCATCGGGAGTAACCAGGTCGTAGTGCCCAGGGTAGAGATAACTTGTCATAGACCCAATCCTCCTCAACAAGAAAATAAACGTCAACTAGGTTATAATCCAGCTCTTCGCGAGAACACGAAGGGAGATTTTGTTGTGTGGGTTTTTCTGTAGACATTGGGGTTGAGGTTCTCTACAATGGCTTCTCCAAAATGAGGGTTTGCTCCAGTGAAAATCGAGAAAAGTGTCGGGATTCATGATGGCCATTTTCATGCAGATGAGGTGACGGCATGCGCACTTCTTGTTGCTTTTGGCTGTGTCGATCGGGAGAGAATCATCCGCACTCGCGATCCAGCTCTTCTTGAGAAGTGTGAATTTGTCTGTGATGTCGGTGGGCTATACAATTCTGAGAAAAAACAATTCGATCACCACCAAGTCTCCTATCTAGGGGAGCTGAGTAGCGCCGGTATGATCCTCAAGTACCTTCTTGCAGAAAAGATCATCCAAGAAGAGGAGTACCGCTTTTTTTACCACTCTCTTATCCAAGGAGTCGATGACCACGACAATGGGCGGAGTCCTCAAATTCCCGGAGTGTGTACCTTTTCCCATGTGATAGCAAATTTCAATCCTCCTCAATACGATGCCGCTCCTGAGGAGCAAGAAAAGGCATTCCGGGAGGCTTTTATCTTTGCACTAGGGCAGTGCCAGAGGATGTGCCAGCGCCATCTATATAACGTATCTAGTCGTAAAGAGGTAGAAGAGGCGATGGAAAGGCACCAAGTTTGTCTCCTGTTTGATCGGGCGATCCCTTGGTTGGAAAATTTCTTTGCTCTGGGTGGAGAGAGCCACCCAGCCCTTTTTGTGATTATGCCCTCTAAAACCCAATGGAAATTGCGAGGAATCCCGCCTACCTTTCCTCGAAGAATGGAGGTGCGTCTCCCTCTTCCCCTGGAGTGGGCGGGTTTGTTGGAAGAAGATCTCCAAAAAGTCTCCAATATCCCAGGTGCGGTATTTTGCCATAAGGGGCGCTTTACCTCTGTTTGGGAGAAAAGAGAAGATGCGTTAAAAGCGCTTCAATTTATTTTAAAAACCCAAGGAATACCTTATGACAAAAACCATCTTTGAGAAAATCATTGAGGGGGAGCTTCCTGCACAAAAAGTGTATGAAGACGAGAATATTTTAGTAATCGAAGATAAATACCCAAAGGCTCCTGTCCATCTACTCCTCATCCCCAAAAAACCGATTCCAAATATCGGAGCTCTTCAAGAGGGGGATTTTCTCCTATTAGGGGAGATCTTTCGGGTTGCCCAAAAAATCGCGAGCGAGAAGGAACTGGACGAAAAGGGGGGGTATCGCCTCCTCGTAAATAATGGGCCAAATGCAGGGCAGACAATTGCCCATCTCCACTTCCATCTTCTTGGAGGAAGACCTTTAGGAGCGATGGGTTAGATGGAAGATCTGCCAGCCCTCTGGATTGTAGACTTTCAAGAGAACCTCTTCCCCTCTCTTGACCGTAAACACGAAGTGCTTGAGAGAATCTGTTTTTTCCTAAAGTGTGCGAAAGCTCTTGAAATTTCGGTACTTGCTTCAGAACAGTATCCAGAAGGACTTGGGGGGACTGTAGAACCTCTTAAAGAACTTTTCAGTTCGGAGCAGAAGATCCTCTCAAAGACGACCTTCTCAGGGATGAGAGAGCCGATGATCGAAAAAGAGGTCATGACAAACCCGGCAAAGAGATGGATCCTTGTAGGGGCCGAGGCGCACATCTGTATCTACCAAACGGCGAAAGATCTCATTGCGAAAGGGAAAGAGGTGATTGTCCTCAATGATGCGATTACGAGCCGCTCTCTTTATGATTTTTCTACGGCTCTTGGAGAGCTCAGAGACCTTGGAGCACGTGTTAGTAGCTCCGAGACGGTTCTTTATGAGCTTGTAGAAGATGCTCGCTCTCCCCTATTCAAAAAGGTCCTTCCCCTCATCAAAGCTGCCTATGCGTAGGTTTCTTCTAGTCATTTTTCTCCTCTTTGGTCTCTCCCTATGGGGATCGACGGAGGAGGTTTGTCGCCGCATTGAAGCCCACCTTCTTGTGGGGGATCCTTTGAGAGGGGTAGAGGAGGGAGAAGTAGCCGTTGGATTGTGCCCTGGAGAGATCATGGTGCACACCGCGCTGATTAAAAGTTTAGCAGCTGCAGGGCTCGAGGATAGGATGCTAGTGGCTTGGAGAGACTATGCTGCTCTTTTCCCCGATAAGGCGTATGAGAGGGACCTGTTAGAAGAGATGGGGTGGGGGATTCTTCGAAGGGGGAAGGAAGAGACGGGGACGCAGACTCAGCTTGTCGCTCTTCTTGGAGCTGCTTTGACTCAGGATATTCGAGCCCTCCCTTTCCTGAGAGAGGGGGTTTCCCATTCAAACGCTCACATTCGATCCATTGCGGTCCAGCTCTCTTCTCTTTATGGAGACCAACCATTACGGGAGGAGTTGATCCGTTCTTTTCACAGTGAAAAAATCCTCGAGGTTCGGCTTCTTGTCATCAAAGCCATCGGAAATCTTAGGGAGACCTCTCTTCTTCCCGATTTGATCAAATTAGTGGGCCACTCCAAGACAGGAGCAAGAGAGCGAGCTGCGGCAATAGAGGCGATCCTCAAGATGGAAGATACCCTCTCTTCAGAGGAATTGGCTCGCCTAGCTAGAAGCAGACGGGCAGGCCTCCGGCAGCTTGCTTGTGGTGTGATTCGCCACTGCGAAATTCAAGAGGAGGAAAACCTTCTCTACCAATTTCTTTATGATTCACAAAGCGTAGTCCAAGTAACTGTTTTGCGGACATTGGGAATTCTCCGCCTGTCTGATTCCAAGATTCTTAAGAGAGTAGAGGAATTAGCTCTTCACTCTTCCGATCCTAGTGTCGGCATTACGGCAAGTTTTGTAGCTCTTCTTTTCGATGGAGAGGAAAGAGAGAGAGGAATGGTCCGCTGGTTGGGAGATCGGAGAGAGAAGGTGCGCTCTAGAGCTGCAGGGGCTGTAGCTGCAGCTGGCCCCTACGGGATCTCCCTTGCAAAAGAGTTCCTCGCTAAATCAGAAGACCCTTATGTAAAAGCCAATCTTAGCTTAGCCCTTCTTGGTCAGAGGGTAGAGTGTGCTTCCACCACCTCTTTTCTCTACTCTTTTTTACATGATCATAAAGAGAAATGGATGTTTGCTGAGGGCGGAGAATTCCGTTCTTTGCAAAAAAGCACGCTCACTCACAACCCTTTGATTCCGAATTATCCAGAAGCTGCCAACCAAGCAGCTCGCCTAGAGATTCTCTCCCTTTTAGCCATTCTTGAGCATCCAGGAGCAAAGGATGCGATAGAAGAGTTTGTCAAAGAGGGAAAGTGGGGACTTACGGGGATTGCTGCTGAGACTCTTCTTGGGGAAGGAGATGAGTCGGTGATCGAGATCATCCGAACTCTGCTCGATGACCCCAAAGCACGAGTCCGGTGTGAAGCCGCTTTGATTCTCGCTTCTTGGGGCAGAGAGAAAAGTGCCCTTCCCGTTCTTCTAGAGGCCTATCCGAATGCCGATCGTCCTTTGCAAATCAAGATTCTCGAATCTTTGAGCCGAATGGGGGATCGAGAGTGTATCCCTTTTCTTGTAGATCGCTTTGCTGAACCTTCCCAAGTTCTCCGCCTCATCGCCGCCTCCTGCCTCATCCAGATCACCCACTCCTGAGGCTGTTGAAAACCCCTCAACTTGAGTTTTTCAACGTCCCAGCTAGGAAAAATATGGAGATCTAGGTATAGAGAGGGATGTGTGGGAAAAGATTGAACAGATCCAGCAGTTCCTCAAAGAGCAGAAAGTCGATGGGTGGCTTCTCTATGACAATCATGGGTCAAATCCATTTGTCAGAGAGCTTCTAGAGATTCCTCCTCATATGGTATTGACAAGACAGTTTTTTTATTGGATTCCCAAAGAAGGGGACCCGGTTAAGATCCTCCACAAAATAGAAGCAAATAGTCTCGACTCTCTTCCAGGTAGAGCTATTATCTATCTCTCTTGGCTTGATTTGGAGCATCATCTCAAAAAGATGCTTAAAGAGGCAAGAAAGATCCTTATGGAATACTCGCCTCGCAACAGCAACCCGTACGTGTCCACTGTGGATGCAGGGACGATGGAGGTGATCCGAGACTGTGAGGTGTCAGTTGGAAGCTCCGCCGATCTTCTGCAGATGTTTACGAGTATCTTGAGCCCTGAGCAGATCGCCACACATCTTGAAGCAGCTGCAGTTGTGGAAAGAACTGCCGAGCGGGCTTTCGAACTGATCAGTGATCGACTTCGTCAGGAGAAGCCGATCACTGAGTATGAAGTCCAAAAGTTCGTCTTAAGTGAGTTTACTGCGCAAAATTGTATCACCGAGGAGGGGCCGAGTTGTTCTGTAAATGAGCATACAGCCCTTCCCCACTACATGGCGAGGAAAACAACGACGAGTGAGATCCGCCAAGGTGACTATATTCTCCTCGATCTTTGGTGTAAGAAAGCACTTCCTTGCGGGGTCTATGCCGATATCACTCGAGTAGCCGTGGCTTCATCCGAACCTACGCCGCGGCAAGAAGAGATTTTTACTATTGTGAAAACAGCCCAGAAGGCTGCGATCGATTTGATTCGAGATCGTATGGCAAAAAAGACAAAGCTACGTGGTTCTGAGGTCGACGACGTCTGTCGAAAAGTCATTAAAGAGAAAGGGTATGGGGAATTTTTTACCCATAGGACCGGCCACAACATCGATACGAGTGTCCATGGAGGGGGAGCGCATCTCGACAATCTGGAGACTTCCGATCATCGAAAAATTCTTCCTGGGATGTGTTTTTCCGTAGAGCCGGGAATCTATCTTCCTGGAGAGTTTGGAGTTCGTTTAGAGTATAACTTGTTGATTCACCAAGATCGTTCGGTAGAAATCACTGGCGGGACTGAAGAAAATATAATCTGTTTGATTTGAGGAATATATGAAAAAAGTATACGTCTTTCTCTTTCTCCTTCTATTGCCTATGACCTTATCTGCAAACTGTTACACCCGTTGTAATGGATGGTGGGGGGATATCGATTTTCTCCTCCTATGGAGAAATGAACACGAGGTTCCATCCGTTATCATTGAGGTAGTTGAAGAGCAAGAAGAAGATATTGTCCTTTTCAAAGGGGTCAACTTTGAACGGTGTCCAAGCGCGGGAGCGAGAGTCGATTTTGGACTCTGGCTCTGCCCAGGGATTGGAGTTGGAGTCGGCATTTTTGGGCTTGCCGACTGGGAAGCCTCTGCTCGAGGTTGTATAGATCCATTTGAATTGGACGGATTTTTCATAGAAAAGTTCGACATCCGCTATGACGTCAAAAGCTCTCTTTGGGGAGGTGATGTCTACCTGCGCCACTCTCTTATAGAATGTTTCCCTTTCCATCTCGATGTACTTTGGGGTTTTTTCTACACGGAAATCAATGATACCGTAAGACTTCGCTCAGAGATTTCCTTTGATCCTGAAATTCAGCCTATTCCTTTCATATCTAATACGTTTTTTCTGGAAGATCGGTTTATCGTTGACAATGACTTTTATGCGGGAATGATTGGCTTACATGGTGGTTTCCATGGGAAATGTTGGGATCTGACCTTGGTTGGAAAAGTAGCGGCAGGGAATATGTGTCGAAAAGCTAGAGATGATACCGATACCTTACTGATTGAGCGGATCCAATTTGTGAACAAAGAGAGCGCTGATGGAAGCTGTATCCCTTGTGAATCGAGAAAACTGGTAAAAAATAAGTTCGCTGTAGCTCCGATGGGAGAAGCTCGCTTCCAGTATTGGATCTGTGATTGGATTGCAGCCACTGCAGGGTACACACTCTACTACTGGAATAATATCATTCTGGCTGACGAGGAGGTTATTCTCCGTATTTGTGAAGATGTCCCTCTTTTGAATCCCTCGTTCAAATTCCGGGATACCTACTACTGGGCTCAAGGGCTTACAGTAGGTTTTCACTTCTATTACTAACCTGCACACTCTCTCTACTCTACTGGTGATAAATAAAATCTTAATCACGTTTTATTCTACTCCCTGTGGAAAGCTCTATTTATTGTGGAGGGGGCAACTTGCGTTAATACCGAAAATTTTCTACGCTTGTCCTTATTTTTCTAAAGTTAAAGAATTCATATGAAGGGCAAAGGAAGTGTACTAGGGGCGATATTTCTCGTCTGCGGAACCTGTATAGGAGGAGGGATGTTAGCTCTCCCCATCGCAACTGGAGTGGCCGGTTTTTTCCCCTCTCTTTTTATGATAGTCATCGGTTGGGCCTTCATGACGACTACAGCTCTTTTTCTTGTGGAGGTCAACCTCTGGATGGAAAAAGATGCCCACATCATCACCATGGCCTCCCGGTTTCTAGGTCCCATTGGGAAAGGGATTGCCTGGATTCTCTACCTTTTTATCGGATATGCCTCCTTGGTTGCGTATACTGCCGGGGGAGGGGAGCTTTTCTCATCGGGCGTCTCACAGATTTTTGGTTATGCGATCTCAACGCCGCTCGCTACGTGTCTATTTGCTCTTGTTTTTGGAACAATTATCTATTTAGGAAATGTCGTTGTCGGAAGGGTCAATACCCTCTTCATGATTGGATTGATTCTCTCCTATTTTCTCCTCATTGCAACAGGAACCTCTCATATTAAATGGGAAAACCTCACCCGGGGCTGCTTTGGTAATACTCTGATGGCAGTCCCGCTCTTACTTACGATCTTTAGCTTCCAGACAATCGTTCCAAGTTTGACGATCTACCTAAAACAAGATGCCAAAGCTCTTAGGCTCTCGATTATTCTGGGAACCACTTTAGCCCTGGTTGTCTATGCCATTTGGGAAGCACTCGTACTTGGTGCAGTTCCTCTCGATGGAGAGTATGGTTTAGCTGTAGCACTGGAAAAAGGGAAGCCGGTCTCAGAATTTCTGGGGGTAGCAGTTGGGAGTCCGTGGCTGGGGGCAGTTGCCGATTTTTTTGCCTTTTTTGCCCTTGTTACCTCCTTTTTAGGGATCGCCCTTGGGCTGTTCGATTTTTTAGCTGATGGTCTCAAAATCAAAAAAGAGCGATGGGGAGGAGTTACTTTGGGGATTCTTGTTGCGGTTCCCACCCTCTTTTTTGCCCTTACGATGGAAAGAGTATTTCTTAGAGCGCTTGACACGACCGGAGGAATTGGGGATTCGATCTTAAACGGCCTTTTTCCAGCTCTCATGCTATGGATGGGGCGTTACCGAGATAAGCTCACTTCAGAGTATAGGATACCAGGGGGAAAGCCTTTGATTATCTTCGTCATCCTATATGCTCTATTTGTTTTTACTATCGAAGTTCTCGGGAAATTTGGAGTCGTTGCCTCCCTCTGCTAGGGTCCATCAGCAAACGTACCCGAAGTTATCTGCTGGTGAGGAACTTTAGCGAGTCTCGCTGCATCTTCTGGAAGAGGCTGGCTAGGCCATTGGCTCTTCCGGGAGTAAGAGAGGCTGGGATATTCCACTCTTCGAGGAAACTGGGGGGAGTGGTAAGAAGTGTCTCGGGAGACACCCCGTTATAGAATGTGATCAGAAGGGCCGCTAAACCTGCTGAGATGAGAGCATCGGTTGTCGCAGAAAAGTAGACTTTTCCTTCTCTCATTTCAGTGTGAAGATAGAGAAGACTTTGGCAGCCAGAGACGAGATTTTCCTCTCGCTTTTCTTCTTCTGGAAAAGGGGGGAGTTTTTTCCCCCATTCCATGATGGTTTGGTAGATCGATTCGGTAGTTTCACATGCTTGGAATGAAGCTTGGATTTCTTCTCTTTTTTCCAGATTCATCTCAATTCTCCTCAGTTTTCTTTTGGAGTTCTTCGATTGTTTGTTGGAGAATCTGGAGTTGTTGAGAGAGCTCTTTGAACTTTTGCTGATCTGTTTTCTCCTCCTCCAGATCAGACTCAGCTTTCTCACTTTTGGGGAGGGTATTGATTATCGCTCTTATTTGCTTCATCTCATTTTCAACAATAATCAATCGTTGATGAAGAGCATCTCGAATCTCTGAAGGGTCAGCTCCAAGGGGAAGGCCAAAACCGATTTTGGTGATGATATGGTTTCCAATGACGAGACCAAAGACCGCTCCAAGGGCATGGGGGAAAACAACTGATGAGGCGAGAAGGACGGTAACTGCCACAGCAAGGACAATCTGCTTGGTTCCATTTTGGTCGAGCCAACGAACTCCCTTATTGATCAGATCCCACAAAGTATTTTTTCCATTGTACTCTTGTTGAGGGTCCAAAACTTTTACCGTAAGCAAACCAAAAAGGCCTCCAAACAGAATTCCAGAGCCGATTCCAATCGAGAGGGGGAGCGAAACGGCTTGGAATCCATAGAGAAATCCAGTACATCCCACAATGACTCCCCACGCAACAATGGAAGCGAGCAACTTGTACTTGTTCTCTTTAACGAAACGAGCCGTCTTTAAAGCAGCTGATTTGCATCCCCTTCCTACCGGGGCAGCAACAGAATAGATACCAGAACAGACCCGGTGTCCAGCAATTCCCAGATAGGAGGCAGCGCCGCCAACTTGATCAAAAGCAGAATCAAAGCCTCTAGAAAAAGATTGATATCCGGAGTTAATGCACATAGGTAAAGTATTATACTTTAAAGAGAAGAATTCTTTAAAGACGAATAAAAATTTAAAACCGCACAGGTAAAAAACTCATTTATCTCAAAAGCTAAGCAGTCAAAAGTCCACCTTAACTTGAGTTTTGCACTATCATCTTGACGGGAAATTGGGATTTCGGTATGAATAGACCACTATTTTGGAGAAAGCATGGGCAAAGAAGATGTAATCAAAGTTGAAGGGAAGGTAGAAGAGTTACTTCCCAACATGAATTTTCGGGTTGTACTTGAAAATGGGATGACCGTAAATGCCCATTTATCAGGAAAGATGAGGATGCGAAATATTCGCGTATTAGCCGGTGATCGGGTTTCAGTAGAAATGTCTCCTTATGATCTCTCCAAAGCTCGCATCGTCTACCGTCACAGGTAACTTGATAAATCCGTTGATTTATTTTCGATTCATCCCTTAGACTCGGCACCATCTATATTGTTCTTGTTTGTGGAGCCAAGCTGGGCCCAGATAGCTCAGAGGTAGAGCACTTGCATGGTAAGTAAGCGGTCGTAGGTTCGATTCCTATTCTGGGCAGAAAAAGAACATAAAAAACCTAAAAACCTAAAAATGAGGATTTCAAAAGATGGCAAAGGAAAATTTCCAGAGGAATAAACCTCACGTTAACATCGGAACCATCGGTCACGTCGACCATGGAAAAACAACTCTCACCGCTGCGATCACAAAAGCTTTAGCAGAGAGAGGGGGAGCTAAATTCCGCGACTACAGCTCTATCGACAATACTCCTGAAGAGAAGCAGCGTGGGATTACGATCAATTCTAGCCACGTGGAATATGAGACAGAAGGCCGTCACTATGCCCACGTCGACTGTCCTGGACACGCCGACTACGTGAAAAACATGATTACAGGTGCCGCTCAAATGGACGGAGCGATTCTTGTCGTAGCGGCAACAGACGGAGCGATGCCACAAACAAAAGAGCACATTCTCCTTGCTCACCAAGTAGGTGTACCAAACATCGTTGTGTTCCTCAACAAGGTCGACATGATCGGAGAGAGTGACCAAGAGCTCATCGATCTCGTAGAGATGGAAGTCACAGAGCACTTGGAAGCAAAAGGGTATACTGACTGTCCAATCATCAAAGGGTCTGCTTTGAAAGCTCTTGAAGGTGATCCCAAGTATGTAGAAAGTATTATGGAGCTCATGAAGGCAGTTGATGAGAAAATCCCTACGCCAATTCGTGAAGTTGATAAGCCATTCTTGATGCCGATTGAGGATATCTTCTCCATCCCAGGGCGAGGAACTGTAGCTACTGGTCGTGTCGAACGGGGGGTTGTTAAGCTCAACGATAAGCTCCAGATCGTCGGGATTACCGATACTCGAGAAACAGTGGCTACTGGCCTTGAAATGTTCAATAAGATTCTGGACGAAGCGCGAGCTGGTGAGAACGTTGGGATTCTCTTACGTGGAATCGATAAGAATGCAATTGAACGTGGAATGGTTCTTTGCGCTCCTAACTCAGTTACACCGCACAAGAAATTTAAAGGTCAAGTATACGTTTTGACAAAAGATGAAGGGGGAAGACACAAGCCCTTCTTTACAGGGTATCGACCACAATTTTACTTCCGTACTACAGATGTTACAGGAAGCATTACTCTTCCTGAAGGGACTGAGATGGTTATGCCAGGTGATAACATTGAAGTTACTGCCGAATTGATCGTACCTATTGCGATGGAAGAAGGGATGCGTTTTGCGATTCGTGAAGGTGGAAGAACTATCGGTGCCGGAACGATCTCAAAAATCATTGAGTAACAAGAAGTCTGAAAACTTGTGAGGAGAACAATCTTCATAAGTTTTCTCTATTTTCTATCATCTGATAAGAAGTAGAGATTGGGTGTGTAGCTCAGCTGGTAGAGCAGCGGTCTCCAAAGCCGCAGGTCGGGGGTTCGATCCCCTCCGCACTCGTTATATTTTACAGGGTTGACAAAGTGACGCGTACAAATACCAGGGCTGTAGAGAAAATGGATGAGAAAAGCGGGCAGGCTAAGGCGACACCGAAGAAAGTCGATAAACGGAAATTTCTCTACTTTTTCGGCGAGGTAAAGCAAGAGCTGAAAAAAGTCGATTGGACGAGCAAAGAAGAACTGAAAAATACCACTAAGATCGTCTTAGCAGGGATTTTTGTTTTTGGTATGTTTGTCTACTTTATTGATCTAGTCATACGAGCAGTTCTCTCTGGTATTGATATCGTTCTTAAATTTTTCATAGGATAAGTGTTGGAAGCTCATGCATAAGTGGTACGTTGTACAGGTTTTTACCGCTCAAGAAAAAAAAGTGAAAAAAGCGTTGGAGGAGTTTCGAGAATCAAGCGGAGTTCTCGATTTGATCGACGAGATCCTCCTTCCAACAGAAAATGTTATGGAAGTAAAGCAAGGCGAACATCGAATCACTGAAAAAAGGATCTGGCCGGGTTATGTTCTTGTCAAAATGCAGCTCACAGACGAGACTTGGCAATATGTCAAGGGGGCCAATGGTGTAATCGACTTTTTGGGTGGGGAGAAGCCTACCTTCTTAAGTGATGAAGAGGTTCAAGAAATTCTATCTGACTTGGAAGATAAGAAAGCGGGTGTGACCCAAAAGCACAAGTTCCAAGTTGGAGACCGTGTTAAGATCAACGATGGTGTCTTCGTTAACTTCGTCGGCTCTATCACTGAGGTAAATCAAGAAAAAGGACGTGTCAGCGTTCTTGTTTTAATTTTTGGGCGTGATACTCAAGTTGATGACCTCGAATTCTGGCAAGTCGAAGAGGCCGGCCCCGAAGACTAATCCTGACCCCAAGATAAATTTTACCACAGAGAGCACAGAGAGCACAGAGAGCACTGAGAATGGGATTTTGCTCCTCCGTGCTCTCTTAAGTCCTCTGTGGTTGAAAAAATATACTGAAGATGGTCTTTGAAAGAGTTTAGTTACAATAGGAATGTTGGAAGGCAGCAAAAAATGTTCTCTTCCGCATCCTTCGTGGTTAGGAAGCTGCCAAAGACTAGTGGCTTAAAGTAGGTGGAGGTGGATGGAATGGGTGCCCCACGAAAAAAGGGGTTTTCAGAAATGGGGGGAGTGTCTATAATGGCCATCATTTGTTAGCGGTTGTATTTTTGTCCGTAATCGAGTATTAGAGGAAGTCTCTCCATGGTGAAGAAAATAGTCAAAGTCATCAAGTTGCAAATCCCCGCCGGAA
>SDBV01006885.1_pt1 | contig 15636 bp, 11 predicted proteins | sample 2277081 | NCBI WGS metagenome assembly SDBV01 (sample SAMN10402039, study PRJNA504765) | marine sediment metagenome | isolation source: marine sediment core GS10_PC15, 223 cmbsf | place: Arctic Ocean: Southern Knipovich Ridge | collected 2010
TGCAGGGCATTGGTCATAATCTCCATAAGACCGTCCCCGAGGCTCCAGTTGCCGGACCAGTTGGCCCTATTATCGAATCTGGTTACGGTGATAGAATATCTTAGATTGCCTTTGGGCCTGGGGTAAGCCGGCTCGATTTTATCTATCACCAGCACCACCGGGAAACGTTCATCGGGTAAAACACGGTGAAGCGTGCCCCAAACCCTAACAGCATTATCCTTTTGCCAGGTCCTTCTCAGTTGGGTCCCCGTGCCATATTCGTCATACATTTCCAGAGCTGTGGAATCCTTGAGGAAGTAGGCGTCGATTTTGTTTTTTTCGTTTTCTTTGGTTTTGCCGGGCTCGCGAAGTTCAATAGTGGCATATTTATTCTGATCAATACCCAGACCCGCCAACAGGCTCTGACGTTGGCTAATTGGTCCCAAGCCAACCACCATCGTGATATCCTTACCATCGACATCTGGTTTTGCCTTTTTGAGCTTTTTGAACTCGATTTGTTGGTAATGTTTCGCAACCTTATCGTCATCAGCCGCCTGAAGCGAAGCAACCGAACACATAAAGAACACAACTAAAAATAAACTGATGTTTCTCAAGGTAAAGCTCCTTTTATGCAATTATTACTTGATACGCATGAGTAATCACTTATCTGGGATTTCTCATGTAACATTGTATATCCGGGCCTAGCTATCCCGACTAAGCCTTATCTCCAGTTATTTGACCAATTTAAGAACTGCGTATTCATCGGTCAAATGGTAATTGGTTGCTGAAAGACGAGGCGAAGCGGAGAGTTCTGGGCTGTCCTCGCCAAGCTGATACGAGTAATTGTAGCGGGCGACGAGAATTCGCCAATTTGCGTCCGGGCCGAACTTTTCTCCTCTGGCAGTGAGATCCTTTATGGGCATAGCCATCTCGGCTGTCCAAGACTTATCTGTATCTTGCTGGTTGTTTAATGTCCCCTCGCACTTAGCAGCCACCTGCAAGCCGGACCTGCACTCTTTAGAACTTCCAAATTGGCGTTCAGACAGAAGGAAAAAAGTCGTTTTATAAACTGCTGGCGTTACGTACAGCTCCCAGTACCATTTCTCATCGTTGGGCTTGAGGAATAGTTCGCATACGTCGCCAAATTTATAGTGGTGAAGCTGATCAACTTTACCCTTAGCGCTTATATCGGAATCATCGAACTTTATGCCGATGTAAAAATATTTGTCATCCCAAGCCAAGCGGACTGCTCCTGCTTTCTGCAGTTCGCCCTTCGCCGCTCGATCGGCAGGCAAGTACATCTCATAGACTTGAGCTTCTTGCCAGATCGGCTCATCGAGTACTCCATCCAGTTTCACAGGGACGCTCGTGTATTTGGCAGTCATAACATCGACAGCAGGCTTTTGTGCGGAGGGTTCGTTCTCCGCCGGATCGCACCCACTCAACAGACAAACACTCAAGCAACAAATCATTAGCGATAGTATTCTAATCCTCATAATCACCACCTTTCAGCAACTAGGCTTTCTAGGGTTCTTGATATTTCCAAAATCGTCGTAACCGGCATTTGGCTTCTGTCGTCAACTTGCGTCAAACCTCTTGAAATGATAAGACTGGCATACGGCTTAAGCAAGGCATTTTGTCCAGAGGCTCAACATCCAATGTGAGTATGGCTTGTCAGCGAACAACTGACCGATCTGCCGAAGCACAAGTACCTGCGAGTCTCTTTTGAATTATTCATTACAGGTCTACCCCGTATGTGACTCGGACTATGGGCATATAAGTACGGACCCCCAATGAGACCCCTGCTCTAGTGGGTTCCGCGGTTAGGATAGCAGGCCAAGGCGATCCCCTCCGTATCGTTCTGTCCTGATTTCATCCAGCCATTGGCTGTTGGCTAGGTACCACTGGATGGTTTCTCTCAAGCCTGTTTCAAAGGTGTGTTTTGGCGTCCATCCGAGTTCTTTTCTAATTCTGCTCGCGTCGATAGCGTAACGCCGATCATGGCCGGGACGATCAGAGATGAATTTTATCAGATCACGGTAATGTCCGCTGTTGCGCGGCACCAATTCTTGCACTGTGTCGCACAGAAGATTGACCAAGTCAATATTCGCCCATTCCTCATTTCCCCCGATATTGTACATTCTGCCGATCTCCCCTTGCCGCACCACCAGATCCAACGCTTGACAATGGTCGTGGACAAACAGCCAATCTCGAACATTTTTCCCGTCGCCGTATATCGGCAGATCCTTGCCCTGCAACGCGTTTGATATCATCAAAGGAAGGAGCTTCTCCGGAAATTGATAAGGGCCATAGTTATTGGAGCAATTCGAAACGGTTGTCGGCAAACCATATGTTCGGTGCCAGGCATTGACCAGATGATCCGAGGAGGCCTTTGAAGCACTGTATGGGCCCGATGGGTCGTAGGGAGTTTCTTCGGTGAAATGTCCGGTGCTACCAAGAGAGCCATAGACTTCATCCGTGCTCACATGGTGGAATCGAACATCGTCACGGCCTTTCCAATGGGCCCTGGCCGCCTGCAGCAGAACATACGTGCCCATAATGTTCGTTTCCAGAAAGGCTCCGGGACCATCGATCGATCTATCGACATGGCTCTCGGCAGCAAGGTGTATAACTGTGTCAAACCCCTCTTCTTCAAACAGACCAGCCATGGCTTGCTCGTCGCAGATATTCTCCTGCACAAATCGATAGCGTTGGCTGTGATCTTTCTCAACATCTTGCAGGTTAGACAACGAGCCGGCATAAGTCAGAGCGTCCACATTAACCAACCGCAGGTCTGAGTCCGTTCGCAGCAGGTATCTGACCAAGTTACAGCCAATGAAACCAGCCCCGCCGGTAACCAGAACCACCGACGGTGTGTGTATAGTTTTACCCATCAGGGTGTTCTCCAAGAAAAGCCTTCAGTCCCTCACGCCAGTTGGGCATAGGCTCTAGCCCACCCAATCGAAGGATCATATTGTCCAGACGCGAGTTCTCAGGCCGAGCCGCCGGCCGAGGGAACTCCGACGTCGTGCACGGTACAACCGCACGCTTGAACCCCTTGATTCGGAAAATCTCCCGCGTGAGTTCGTACCAACTGGCTTGGCCCTCGCAAGTGAGGTGGATTGTCCCAGCCAGTGGAATGGTTAGTAACATCGCCAGATGATCCGCCACCGCCAGCGTGCACGTTGGGTTGCCGAGCTGATCGTTGACTACCTTGACCGGACCGGCATCCTCGATTGCCCCCAGCCCAAGCATCGTGTGGACGAAACTCGGCCCACCCGGACCATACAGCCAGCCGATCCGCACGATCAAGTGGTTGGGGCAGAGCCTTCGCACCGCCATTTCACCAGCTAGTTTACTTACTCCATAAACACTCTGTGGGTCTGTAGCGTCGAACTCGTGGTAGGGACGGTCCAGATCGCCCGAGAAAACATAGTCGGTCGAAATGGCGATCAGCCTAGCCCCATGCCGATGGCAAGCACTGGCCACGTTAGCCGAACCCACCGCGTTTGCTCCAAAGGCAAGGTCCACCTTAGTCTCGCAATCGTCAACAGCTGTCATAGCCGCACAATGAATCACCACGTCGGGGCAAAATTCTCCGATGGCTTTGTCCGTCGCCCGAACGTCAGCGATGCTAAAATCATCAAGGTCCACACCTAGACATTCCTGTTCGCTCAGCCGAGCTATCAGGCTGCGCCCCAACATCCCCTTTGCGCCGGTAACGAGAATTTTCACGAAGGGTTTCCCTTGTAGATGGGTAGATCGGCTCTGGGCCTGGTTGCAAGCGTACCATAAGCCGCGTCTTTTGCTGAGAGGATCGGCTCGTCCTCACACAACGGCCAATCGATGGCTAAGTCAGGATCGTTCCAGATAATCCCTCGTTCCTCCTGCGGAGCGTAAACATCGGAACACTTATAGCAAAATTCCGCATATTCGCTTAGTACGTAGAACCCGTGGGCAAACCCTTCGGGGATGAAGAACATCTTCATGTTTTGAGCCGAGAGGGTGACAGCCGTCCACTTTCCAAAGGTCGCACTGCCTTGGCGTACGTCCACAGCCACGTCGTACACCTCGCCTATGATTACCCGGATAAGCTTAGCCTGAGGTTTCCCCAATTGATAATGCAGTCCTCGTAGGACCCCACGTTGCGAGCGGGAATGGTTATCCTGCACGAAAACCTGTTCGATACCCAATTTTGTGAATGTCTGCTGGTTATAAAACTCCAGAAAAAAGCCTCGGTTATCACCATGAACGAGAGGTTCTAAGATAACCGCGCCGCTCAACGCAGTTTCGGTCCGTTTCATGCGTACGGCCCTGCTTCCAGAAGTTTACGAAGGTATTTTCCGTAGGCGCTCTTGCCCATGCGTTCCGCTTCTTGCTCAACCTGCTCAGCGGTTATGTAGCCCAAGTTCCAGGCGATCTCTTCCAGACAGGCGATCTTCAATCCCTGCCGTTCTTCCAGAGCCCCGACAAAATTGCTGGCCTCCAGGAGACTCTTAGCCGTGCCCGCGTCAAGCCACGCGATTCCACGACCGAGTATTTCTACGCTCAATTCGCCGCGCTCGAGATACATCCGGTTCAGATCTGTAATCTCCAGTTCTCCTCTGGCGCTGGGTTTAACCTGCCAAGCTCGCTTGACCACATCCGAGCCGTAAAAATACAGCCCCGGCACCGCGTAGGGACTCCTTGGTTTAGCTGGTTTCTCTTCCAGGCTCAGGGGTTTGCCCTGTTCATCAAGTTCTACCACGCCATAGGCCTGGGGGTCATTAACGTGATAGCCAAATACCTTGGCTCCTTGGCGAATGCTTGTGCATTCTCTCAACTGCTCTACCAAGGCGTGACCGTAGAGGATGTTGTCTCCTAAAATCAGACAGGCAGGACCATCGCCGATGAAGTCTTCACCAATATGAAAAGCCTGAGCCAGACCATCCGGGCTTGGTTGGGGCTTATATGTAAACTTCATCCCCAGCCGTTGGCCGTCTCCCAGAAGCTTCTCGAACGCCGGCAGATCCACCGGCGTAGAAATGATCAGCACCTCTCTTATCCCTGCCAGCATCAGAACGCTCAGAGGATAATAGATCATTGGCTTGTCATACACCGGAAGTAACTGCTTAGTTACAACCCGGGTAAGCGGATCCATTCTGGTCCCGCTGCCGCCCGCCAATATGATGCCTTTCATCTCCATATCACCAATTCCTTTGCCCGGCAGTCTAGGCCTCGCCTATTTGAAAGTCAACAACAATCGCCCAAAATAGCCCCGAATCACCTGACAAAGGCTAGAGCTTTTTTTTATAGATAACAACCCGCGTTTTCTTATCCGTACTGTCAAGTGAGAACACAATCGGCCACGGTGGTACGCCATTCTCGCCCAAACCATCGTTTGTTCTTTTCAGAACTTTCACAATGTACTTGACGGATTCGTGATCTATCTGTTTCTCATAACGAATGTCTCTTCGTTGAGCGTAGAACGAGATTCGCGGGTCAGAGACATCGACAAAATCACGCTCGTTCGTATTCTCCGCTAGCCACTGAGCCGCTTTGCGAAGAAACAGTTTCTCATAGTTCAAAGGCCTGAGTAACTGGGGAATACATACAGCAAAGCCAATTGCCAATAAGATGTAAAACGCAAGCTTTTTGTTGTTTGTTTCCCGCTTGGCTTTTTTGTTTTTTATCTTTTGTAGCCAAGACGCCAGTGTCTCTATGCCGACGGGAACATAGTAAATTGTAAATAGCACTAATGGAAAACTGTGCCTTTTGTCCATATAGGAATAAGTGGTATACAGCCAGATCATCAAGGCCACATTCAGGACGACAAGTGCGATTATGAAAAACTGCCCGGTTTTGTACTGGCTTGGCTTTCGAAAAGACCAGCATAGTCCGATTATCCAAGTCGGCACAAAGACCCACTCCAACGTGTCGCCGATATTCCCCCCTAACTTTACGAAAGCTTCTGCCGTCTTCCCCGATGCAATATTTGTTACTTCGCTTATATCTATGTTCTTTTTTGGCAACGCAGCCGCTTTGAATTTCATGTAGGGGCCAGCTATAATTAGAAAACCAACTAGCAATAAAACGACCGCCAACGCAGTTTTGGGTCGAGTCCACGTTCTTCCGGAAAGAAAAGTCAAGCCCAGCCACAAAAGGCCATAGATAATCAACTGGGCGCACTCAGCTCGAACAAGATATCCCAGGCCGGCGACAACTCCCACCAGTGCGAACAAATACAATTTCCTGCTGCTGGCCGCTCGTATTAGTAGAAAGAATCCACTTGCTAGAAAAAAAAGAAAGAGCCAATCAGCCAGAGCGTCACTGCCGTATTGTGCGGACTTCGGCAGCAATATAATAATCAACACTCCCCAGAAAGAAAATCTGGGCCCGACCAAATCTTTACCAAGCAAATAGAGCATCGCTATAGCCAGGACTCTAAGGGCCAGCGTTGCGCTCTGAGCGGAACAAATCCAAACAAATATAGATTCGCTCTCGCCAAATAGTCCCGCGATTTTATGTGCCCCGAGGATCATGGCGGGATAGCCCGGGGGATTCCCATTCTCCAGCATAGTTTGAGTCGGAGCACTTGCCAAATCCTGGGCATACTTTACGTATACCGTGCTATCTCGTGAAATAGAAGCCGTTGTGGCGATAAGATAGATACCCACGCCCAATGCAATGGCAAGTAAGACGCAAAGGTGAATGACGTCTTGCCTTCTGCCAGGTTGGCTGGAGTGTAACTTGCTGTGCATTTTTGTCGTCAACTGGAATTTTCCATTTGGCGTCCTGTCCCTGACGGCCGTGAGTTGCCCCGCCATGATCATACCTTCTAGAGCTGGCCTTCGTCAACTTCGATTTCACTTGAACCGGCTTTCGGAGGCAAAACTGGCCTCCCTGCCAGACTGTCCTGCCCCTGGGCCCCTTCTAGCTCATCAGATCGCACTGCAGCTTCCGGTGGCTCAGCCAAGCCAAGATGTTCCAATCCCCGTTGCTCAGCCGGGCAGCGTCTTGGGAATACGAAGATGCAAGATTCATTCTAGGACGGCTCAAAAGAGCCGCTCAGCCGCTCAACTTATTGTATATCCAGCTCTTATGTGAGCATATATCTCGCCGTGATCAAAATAGACAGTGGATTTTCCATCGCCTAACGGCTAGTATGTCCCCTAATTAATGGGCAACTGTTTATTCCCCAGGTAGTGACGAAATGGGTCGTTGCTTGCGGTTTCAAGTGGTGGTATGCCTTTTTACAGCTTTTTTATAGCTTTGGTAGGAGGCTGATAGTGAGAAGTTCACAAAACGATGGTTCAAGCAGACAAGATACCGGCAACGATGTTCCAGAAAAACCAGATAGACTTGAAGATGAAATCAATTTGATTGACTATTTGAGAGTTCTCGGCAAACGAAAATGGTTCATCTTGCTCGGTTCGATTATACCGACGCTGTTAGTTGGTTTGATCATCTCCTTTCTGCCCAGGCATTACACCAAAACCTATATGTATGATGTTGAAGACCAGTTCGAAAATCGGTTCACAAATCAGTTCGCAAAGCCAGCCACGGTAAACATCAGCGACTGGAATCTTAACCAAAAGAATTTTGACGTCCTTCTCAGCAGATTCTACAGCAAGGAAAACTTGAGCAGAATCACTAACGGGTTACAGCAAGCGGGTTTTGGTCAATACGCCAAATCAATAAGTACTACCATAGGACTAAACGGCCTGGAGAGTCTAGTGAAGTTTGAAGTTTCGCCGTCATATATAGATCTGGATGAAGTAGACCAAATGAGTCTGACCGAGCTGAAACAGATTAAGCAGTTGGAAGCGCAATTGCTTAATGTGACCATAACAGGAACGTCCCTAAAAGATATTTCTATAATATCCTCGGTAATAAGAGATAATCTCGAAAACACAATCCCAGTGTACTTGATAGCAGAGCAACTGGGTGTTGGTATGAGGGAATTGCGAGCCAAGATAGCAGATATTGAAAATGAAACCTACGCTCTAGGGCTTGTTTTGAAAAAGAGCGGAGCGGTCTTGGAAAAATTGAAGACAGTTGAAACCCAAACTTCCTCTAAAGCAACAAGCGGTATTGTGCTGCAGTTTGATGTGGGTAACAAGAGTCAGTATTTGCCTCTGGAGTATCAAATACAAATGGCCGAATCGGAAATAATACAGCTTGAGGAGACTGTCGAAGATAATAAGAGGAGGTACAAGTATTATAGGGATTTGCTTAGCCTAAACCAAAAGCTCCTTACTCAGATAGAGAGCCGGAGTTCGTCCGCTTGTACAATACAGCAATTTCGGTCCTTTCTTGTCGAGCTGACCAAAGACACTGAGCAGAAAGAATTGAAGGATTATCTAAACTCATATGTCAAAGGCGTTGAGAACCGGATCGCCGTAAGTGCTCCGGTTACGGAAGAACCCCGTATCTATGCCGTTCATAGAGGTATAACGAAGAAAACTGCCGCTGTATTTGTGGTGCTTCTGATGCTTGCGACGTTTACGGCTTTCTTGTTAGAAGGCTTTGGAAAAAGTCGAGCCCGGGCTTCATAGAAGCGGCTTCGGCTGAACAAATGGGAATGTCAAGGTTAGTCAGCGGTTAAATGTAACCCACGGGGACGGAGTGTACCCAGTCCGGCGGCTGGCTTGTGTTTCACGTCCTTCCTGGTAGGTTGACTTTCCCTGGTGGCGAATCTAATTGGTGAGAAATTTTGACTATGATCAACGGATTTGAGTTCTGACGTATAAGGTAAGGATGAGTAATGCAAAGTACTGGATGCAACCAACCGTCAGCGAGAGGTTTGACTCGGCGTGAGCTGCTGAAATTCGGCATGTATGGTGGTCTGTTCACAAGTTTGTCGCCATCTCTTTGGCTGAGTGGATGCGGCAACAAAGACCTCGCAGGAGAATATAACATCGTGCTCATTTCGATTGACACATTACGAGCCGACCATTTGGGTTGCTATGGTTATAACAGAGAGACTTCTCCCACACTTGACAAGCTTGCCTCGGAAGGAGTGCTTTTCGAAGATGCATCAGCGGCTTCGTCATGGACAATGCCATCCCATGGATCGTTGCTAACAGGTTTATATCCGAGCCGGTCAGGTCTGGTTACGAAGAACAGTGTACTTCCTCCAAATGTCAAGACTCTTGCACAATTGGTTTCAGAGCGAGGTCTTACCACAGCGGCGATTGTCAACGCATTTTATGTCAGTAAAAAATTCGGCTTCGATATAGGATTTGACGAGTTTTCTTTTGTTCCGGATGGTCATCTACTACAAGGGGTTGCCCCAGTGGTAATTGAAAAGACCAAGGACTGGCTCCAAGGAGGCCGTAAGGAGCAGTTTTTCTTATTTTTGCATTTCTTTGATGTGCACACCAGTTACAACCCACGGCCACGTTTTGCTAAGGAATTTGTGAAGCCTTATGATGGGATTGCAGACGGCACTTCCGCCCAGCTCCTGGCATTTCGCGACGGCAAGTTTTCTCTGAACAACAAGGATGTCAAACACTTGATAGATTTATATGACGCTGGAATAAGGCAGTTCGATGACCAACTAAATGTGTTATTTAGTTTGTTCCAGCAACAAAACCTGATGGAGAAAACCATTTTCATTATTACAGCAGACCACGGTGAGGAATTTTTCGACCATGGAGGTGTCCTGCACGGCCGAACACTATACCAAGAGCTAATACATGTGCCTCTTATTATCCGAGGACCAAAGATACCACGAGCCAAACGAATAAAGGATGCCGTTTCCCTCATAGACGTAACACCGACGGTGTTGAGTTTGTTAGGTACTAAAAGCTTTCCCGGGTTTGAAGGTTATGATCTTTGTTCGCTATGGCAAAGGTCGAGTGCTAAACCGCCTGAACGCTTTATTTTCGCCGAGGCAGATTGCGATAATATAAAGGCCAACATCAAGCGGTCTGTGCGCAGCCAACGGTATAAGCTTCACTACGACCTTCTAAGCCAACAGTGTGAGCTTTACGATCTTGCCAATGACCCACAGGAGCACATCAACATTGCTACTGAACATCCCAATATGGTTAAGTTACTGCTCCGCGAACTTAAGAACTTCATGGCGAAGAGCAAAAACAATTATAAAAAGGTCCCATTGTCCCCGGAAGAACTTCAGAGACTGAAAAGCCTTGGATATTTGTAGGACCCAAGGCAGGCTTGCGATCGCAACATCAGCGGTCTATAGCATGTTGTCGCCCCGTTATGATTATGCTGGTACGGTGAGTTCCTGAATACCGAAGGGGGGAGAAGGGGAGTTTTGCGCCTTCGGTATTTTTCTTATAAGGTTTGAAGTAGCAGGTATATTGTGCTCAAAAGGGTTCTTTCCTCCCAATTACGCATCAACATGGTTTCTGGCGTTGCGACAACAGTGGCTAATATGGTCGTTCTTGCCATCGCTTATCCCGTGTATCTGCACTTCCTTGGTTTCGAAACGTACGGGGTGTGGCTCATTCTCGCAACCGTTTTAATTTCTGCCCAAATGGGTAATTTGGGTATTAGCTCGGCCGTAATAAAACTTGTCGCGGAAGAGCAGGGCCAAGGAAATACTAAGGGGATTCAGAGCTATGTGACCACCTCGCTCGCCATCTCGTTAGTTGCGGGTAGTCTCGTTCTGATAATAATACTTTGTTTCCAGAATCAGATCATATTTGCCTTCAAGTTGTCGGGGCAGAACGGTGTAATCGCCTCCCGTCTTTTACCTTACATTGCTTTCCTTACCGTAGGTGCTATGCTTGCTCAGATACTCAATTCGACTATTTCGGGATTGGGTCGGATGGATCTGGCAAACTATATCCTTTGGGGCGGCAGAGTGGTTACTGTGGCCACATCATCGATTCTCCTCTGGTTGGGCCACGGCATTGAGAGCCTGTTAATTGGAGATACGCTTTCTTATCTTTTCATCGCATGTGCGAGTGTTTTCGTCATACACAAAACGAGTAATATTCGCCTACTGCGGCTAAGCAACCTCGACATCCAACACGGTAAACGCATCTTACGCTTTGGTGGCTGGGTATTTGGGGGCTCAGTGACGTCTCTGCTGCTAGGCCCATTCAACAAGTTGATACTTGCGCGTTATGTAGGACCATCTTCACTGCCGATCTACGACATGGCTTTCAGGGGAAGTATGCAGGTTAGAGCTTTGCTTGAAGCGGGCCTTCGGGCGCTAGTACCGGAAATCAGCCGGATTGGTGCAAATATGACAAACTTCGCTAGGGATAGAATATCTCAGATAAATCGTCAGGCGATGAAGTTTATTCTTTTCCTCGGCATTCCCATGTATGGCGGGCTGATTATACTACTCACGCCGCTCCTGAAGTTTTGGTTGAGACAGAAATTTGTTGACGAGTTGCCTATTGTGTTTGGAATTATGCTTATTAGCACATTTATAAGTTTATTGGGCGTTCCTATTTACTATACACTGTTGGGGTTGGGGATGGTTCGTTATACTCTGACAGCTCATGTTATCCTGTCAGGCATCAGTGTTCTGATAATACTAATTATCCTTTTTGTTCGGCATGACATATCGGCAGTAGGGATCTCTTGGGCCATGGTAGTTGCAACGCTATCTAGCACGGCATATCTGATTTATCAGGGCAAACGAAAAAAAATTGGAAGTTGATAAGAAAGTCAAATGCTAGAAAAACATGAAGATTATTTCAGCAGTACGCGATTCGACCTAGTTGAGTTTGTTGACAAAGGCGACAATAAAATATTGGAACTTGGTTGCGGAGAAGGGAATACGTGCGTAGCACTCAAGTCAAGGGGCAAGGCAATAGAAGTTGTGGGAGTTGAGAAGGATCCCAAGATTGCTCAGATAGCTAGAATGAAAGTTGACAAAGTGATATGCGCAGATATAGAAGCTGTGGAGTTGCCATTTAGTGAAGGCTACTTTGATTATGTGATTATAGGTGATGTGTTAGAGCATCTTTACAACCCGTGGATACTGGTAAATAGGTTGGGACGGTATCTAAAGAGGGGAGGATATGTCATAGCAAGCATTCCTAATATAAGAAATTGGCGAATCATAAAAGATCTTGTCCTGAAAGGAGAGTGGAAGTATTGCTCTGAGGGTTTGTTAGATGAGACACATTTAAGGTTCTTTACCAAGAAAGGCGTGCTTGGGTTATTTCAATCGGAATGTTTTTTTGTGACTCGCATAATTCCGAGATTCAAGTTGCTGCCAACAGGTAAGGCCAAGATAGTAAATAGTCTTGCATTTGGTTTATTAGAAGAGTTCTTGGCTGTTCAATACGTAGTTAAAGTTAGGAAGTTGTGAGATCAGCTGACGGTCCTTGATAATGGTTTACATAAAGCCTGGACTAAAAGCGCAAATGGCATGAAGTTTTTATGTTGTGTAAAAGAAGCTGTCGATTCTCCGGAGAAATACAAAGGCGAGACGGGGAGTTTGAGCCTTGTTCCACAAGCATATTGGATGATAAGAGCAGCGAGAGAGTCTTCGAGGGAATCAGGAAGGAGATTGCTAAAAGTCCGGAACTATGCGGTGCCCCGTCATAATACGGCAATGTCTTGTTGTCAATGTATGGCACCGGATTGGTATGCTGGTTGAATTCAGTCGCTTTACTTTTGGATTCATAAATGAATTGTGGCTAGGGTTAATATAATAGGCTATGACAATACTGTCAATATTAGTGATGTATGAATGTAAAGCCCAAGAGTCCAAGACCATCAGTTCATTGCTGCGAGCCTACAAAGAGTGTCCGCAAGCATTCAACGCTTTCAAGCTAATTATATATGACAACAGCCTAGAGTCTCAGGGTGGGTCTATAGCAATACCTTTTGAACATGAATATGTGCATAATCCTGCTAATGAAGGTGTTTCCGCAGCTTATAATTATGCGTTACAAACAGCAAAGCGGGAAGATTACAAATGGCTTTTGCTTTTAGATCAGGACACTGACCTGCCTGTAGATTATATTTCAACGCTCAGCAACATTGTTTCTGATGTCATGCGTGATGAAAACGTAGCCGCGATTGTACCGAAGGTTTTCCATAAAGGTGAATTCTTCTCGCCTTCAAAAGTCTTGTTCGGCGGAATTCATAGGCCGATCGATGTTCATCACCAAGGCATCTGTGATTTTCAGGTTACTACCATCGGCTCAGGCGTTTTGCTCAGAAGATCATTTATTGAAAAGGCCGGCGGCTTTAGCCCGGTATACTGGTTGGATTGCCTTGACCACTGGATATTCAACGCGATTCATTCCTCCGGCGGAAAGGTCTACGTTGCCGAGTTGCCTATTGAACACGAATTGTCGGTGCTGGATTATGATAACCTCGTCACTGTGCAAAGGTATTCGAATATTCTCAAATACGAGACGATGTTCATGAGGTCGTATAAATCCAGGCTGGAGAATTGTTTTTATCTCATACGACTCCTTATGCGTACCTTGACCCTGTTGTTCACCGTCAGGAACAAGAAATACTCAGCAATGACATTTGGTTATCTCTTGAGTCTCGCTTTCTGTCCCTGGAAGCACAACGAAAAACCTACTTCATAGCCCTGCTGCGCTCACGGCTTTTCGGCAGACCAACAGATGACAATCGATTCGGCTCTTTCGCGTTTCGCCTGTTATGGCGAGGAAACCAGAAATAAGGCGGTCAATGAATTAGACTATTTGGCGTTGAGCTTGCTAGCAATACTTTGCAGGGCATGCAGTTGGCTTCTTACAGGAATAAATGATGGAAATGGGCCGTTCGATTCGACAAACCAGCAGACTAATCCAAATATTACATCCGACCTGGTGACTTAATGATGACCAAAAGGCTTCTCGGTAAACCCAGCCTTTACTTTCTTTTGTTTATAGCGGTTGTTGGATTCTGCGTCGGCCTCTTTCTGCGTAGCAGTATTCCATTTCAATCAATTGACCTTAGTATTGACATGGAAGTAGATAAAGGAATCGCTATAGAGGTATACGTCAATGGTAAAGCAACTCCAGTCTCTAGGCTAGCGCTCAATCCAGGCCGTAGGCAGGTTTATCGATTCAGCGGCATGCCGGAGATTATCAAGCATATACGAATTGACCCCACTGATGCGCCACAAGCCAACATTAAGATCTACGGGCTTGTCTTTAGCCGAGGAGAAGAAAAACTACGGCAATTGCCCGGGGCTCTCTTGCAGGCCTGGAGTTTGCTCAATGTTCATTCTATCGAAACGAATGGGACGTTTTGTCACTTAGAATCAACCACAGATGACCCCATTATAACTCAAGATACCGATTATATCTTTAGTAAAGGTTGGGGGGTGGGGTTGAAATCATTGGCAAATTCTCTGATGAGCAAAAGGGTGGCCGGCATGGTCACGGATTCGTCAGACCTGACTGTAATATTCATCCTATTGGGCTTGCTGATTCTAATAATAGCAGATTTCAAAACCCAATATCGTTTTATAGGAGCCCCATTCTTAATACTCCTTGTGTTTCTTATATCTTTTGGGAAAAGAATAGTTGAACTATTTCTTAACGGTTTTGGACGAGCCCCACCCATTCACTATGCGGTTGGCCATGCCAGTTATTTCGGTTATTCGAAATCGCTTGAAAGGCTGTCGTTTTACGCGGTTATTTTAGCGGCGATTCTAGTTATGGCTACGGTGTTTTTCATCTATCGAAAATGGGGAAAAGGCGATAATTTAATCGCCTACGACCTCGACAAACCCCCAGCAGCTAAGCCGGTTTCATGGATATTTCTTCTTGCTCTGCTTGGCATACCAGCCGTTTTGGGTTTCCCGCAGTTGAACCAGGCCTTTGCGAATCTTGGTCAGGTTAATCACGGAGTCCACTATGATGGATTAAGCATGCTGACCTGGCAATACGAGACACATATGGGATGGCTGCCGTTCAAAGATTTTTGGTATCCCTACGGTGGTCTTGCTTACATCGATGGTCCTTTTCCCTGGGAGATGATGGGGTTTTTTCTACTTAATTTCTTCGTGTTTGCTTCGTTTGTAATTGCAGTTTATTGGCTGGTGGATAGGAACAGGTGGTGGACTACCATCCTCGTCGGCTTGATCTTGTTGCTAGTGATCAGCCGATATATCACAGCGCCTCACAGATATTTTATATCCCTTGATTATATCTTATTGTTTCTGGTCCTTCAGAGAGAAAAGAAATTAAACTATTTTTATTATGTGCTTTACGGGGTTTTCGCAGGACTGTTCTTCATATTTGACCCCGTCTATTTTGTCTATGCTAGTCTCCCTATGCTTGTCCTGTTGGTCGTTTGTCTCATAAAGATAAAAGACAAAATTCAACGATCTTTCTATCTAAAGAAAGTTGCAGCGAGTGCGGCTATTTTTGTTGTCTTTGTCATAGCCGATATCGTTTTGCTATGGAAACAAGGTCAGTTTCAAGGTCTTCTTTATTTCTACAAGCATCTTAACACGCTTGCTGTGAGCGCTGCAATTCCAGCGGCGCTGAAGAGTTGGTTCAAGTTTGGCACGACGTCAAACCATCTCTTGGTGTACTCAATTCCTTTCTTTATAGCCTACGGATTGTATCTAAGTGTAGCCAGGAAACCAAAGGCCCCCGATTCAAAATGTGGAAGTATTCTGCTATCCACCGGTCTCTTAAGTTTCATTATTTTCCAGAAGAACCTGGTAAGAATGCACATGGGCTCACAAATCATCGGCTTTTGTGT
>SDBV01006886.1_pt1 | contig 15634 bp, 14 predicted proteins | sample 2277081 | NCBI WGS metagenome assembly SDBV01 (sample SAMN10402039, study PRJNA504765) | marine sediment metagenome | isolation source: marine sediment core GS10_PC15, 223 cmbsf | place: Arctic Ocean: Southern Knipovich Ridge | collected 2010
AAGCAAGGTTCTATACCTGCTACCAACCAAATAATGAATTAAACTTTACCAGATATTGTTAAAATCATTGCAATCTGAAACCGTTCTATGGTATAGTTAAAGTATAGATAAAGTAAAAGGAGGTTCTAATGAGGCCTAAAAATATAAAAAACAAGAAGAAGAAGAAAGACATATACGTCCCTAAAAAGATCCGTATGACCAAGCAGATTAAGAAGCGCATGAAACAGGCTCCTCCTGGTGAGCGTTTTGGAAAGAAGTGGTACCCATTCCACGATTAAAGATATTCTAATCCTGGTAGTGCGCCATACGACAGGTAATAGAGCGTAGCGCCACCACCAGTAGAACAGAACGATATACCCTGTTCTAAGTGAAACAGATTGACTGCTGCAACTGATTCCCCCCCGCCAACGACGCTATAAGTGTTCGCTTGCGCGACAGAATGCAGCAGTTCCCTTAATGGCTCTAACGTCTCAGGCCGTTCAAAGAATCCCATAGCTCCATTATAAAATACCATCTTTGCGTTCTTGATTATACCAGAATACCTCTCTAGTGAGGCTGGTCCCACCGCTATACCGATTTTACCATCAGGAATCTCTTCTAAGACCGTTAATGGTCCAGTAAGGTCCATATTCCCAAGCAGGTAATCTACCGGCAGTACAAGCTCCACAGAGCTGTTTTTTGCGCTATGCAGTATCTTCCTTGCCTGCTCTAAAAGACTGTCATCTACTAAAGAGTCTCCTACCGGTATACCTTGAGCCTTCAAAAACGTAAAAGCCAAAGCTGGGAGCACAATAATAGTATCTGCTACCGTAAGAGCATGCTCTATAAATGAGATCTTTGACAACTTGGCTCCGCCAAGGATCATGACATAGGGTCTTTCGGGGGTTCTTAACTTCTTAAGCTCTTTGAGCTCTTTCTCAATAAGAAGGCCGATAGTCTTCTCTTTAAATAGGCTGGGAAGCAGGGTGATAGATACATCCTGTTTATGAAGGAGTGCCCAGGCATCATTTACATAGTAGTCGGCTAACGACCTTAACTTCTCAGCATAAAGCAGCTGTTCCTCATCTGTTCTGCACTCTTCAGGGAAGAACCGCAGATTCTCAAGGAGTACGATAGTACCAGGAGCTATTTTTTGCTGAGCTTCTTCCAATGTAGCTGCCCAGGTAACGCTATACTCATGCTCAGCAAACCAGTCAAGAAGGTATTGTGTAGAAAGTTCCTTACTAGCGTTCGTAGGCCTTCCAATATGTGTAGCTAGGATTATCTTTGCTTGCTTATTAATGAGCAGGTCTAGCGTTGGCTGTAGGGCACGTAAGCGATAATCATCTACGATGACGCCGTCTATAAGTGGTACATTAAGATCTGCTCGTAAGAATACTCTCTTATCTGAAAGATCGGTAGTTGGCAGTGCTGAAATCACATCATTCCTTTAAGTACGTCACTGATACGCATAGACTTAATCTGAGTATTAGGAAACAGACCAGCACAGAGACTTATAATAAGAGCTACCACTATTACTGATACTATAATCGGTAGATCAAGCTCTGCAGGAAGGTGAGTAACATAGTACACATCAGGGAGGGTGATAAACGGAAACGTTTGTAATACCCATGTTCCTACGAGTGCTAACATAATACCACAAGCGGTAGCACTAAACGTGAGTATACCCGATATACACAAAAATAGTTTTTTAAGATCACTGCTCGGCATACCCATTGAGGTAAGCAATGCAATATCGGTACGCTTATGCGTGGCATACATGTATAACAAGGATACGATAGTAAGCGATGCTACCAAGGTAACTAATAAGAGTATCAGCCACATAGCATACTTTTCTAAAGTAAGCGCAGCAACTAACGGAGCGTACAGATCTTTCCATGAGTTCACCTCAAGTGAAAGCTGCTCTTTTAATGAGCTGATAACCTGTGGTGCTTTCGAAGGATCTGCTAACGTACATGATATCTGTGATACTCTATGAGGATACATGGTATCAACAAGATCGTACGAAGTAATGAGCACCTGCTCATCATAGTCATGAATACCTGTCTTAAATAGACCCGCTACTGTTACCTTCTTTTTAAGAATCGTATCTTCATGTGTATGATACACCAACGTAACGTCAGAACCGACACTAAGATTAAGACGCTTTGCTAACGATCGTCCAATACCGATGCCGGTCTTATTAAGGTTGTTCCACAGGTGAGCATCATCAAACATTGAACCCAGTGTAGTTACCAAAGGTTCTTTCTCAGGATCGATGGCACGGAGTAAGCAAATAGATGACTCAAGGGTTTGCTCATTGGATGTTTCAAGCATAACATGGTACATGCTTGAGGGACTTGATGCTTTAATAGTATCACCATAGTTCTTTTTTAGCAGCTCCGCTATCTTTTGATAGTTGATATTCTTTCCGTTAGCAGAGATGGTAATATCGGCATGGACACCCTGAAGCTTTTTGTGGGTAGCCTGCTCAAACCCGTTCATAACCGCAGCGATAAGAGTAAGCGATCCTGTACCTATTACAATGCTTACAAAGCAGATGCGAAGCATGGTGTTAATAGACTTTTCGTGGGAGCTCTTTAAGAATCTCCAGGCTAATAATAGTGGTAAACGCATACGGTATTCCTCAAAACTCTTGCATTATAGTACCAGTATAGAGCAAACTAGAAGATGATGATAGGCTTTAAGAAAAAAAGGATACTATGTACCGTATTGCTATCGGCGCAGATCATAGAGGGTACGAACTTAAGCAAGCACTTCTTGCTACTACCTTCGATAACGTAGTATGGCTTGACGTCGGAACTAACTCTTCAGAGAGAACAGATTATCCGATATACACAAGTAGGGTAGTCAACCATATACTAACCGGTACCGCCGACTATGGCATTCTCCTCTGTGGTTCTGGTATTGGCGAAAGTATAGCCGCCAATAGATTTAGTGGTATCTTTGCAGGTATTGTCTGGAATGAGGAGCTTGCTCGTGTAGCTAAAGAGCATGATAACGTTAATGTGCTTGTACTACCGGCCGACTATATCTCTCAAGAACAGGCAGAGGCCTGGATAACTGCTTGGCTTTCAAGTGAGTTTAAGAAGGGGAGATACTTAGAACGATTACAGATGATCGAAGAGTTTGCTCAAGGAAAAAGGGAAGAATCCTAAAACCCTTCCCTTATACTTTAAAGATCGTTCTTAGTGATCAGCGATTTGTGGCGCTGTCACTTTAAGCGATTTAACTGCTCTGAGAACTTTCACAGCTTTCTCAACCGCTTCAATCTTTTTATCTTTTTTCTTAACATCTTTGTACAGCGTAAATGCTGATTTTAACAAACCATTTACTGCAAGGGTTAGAATTGCGAGATTATTCCAGTCGGGCAGATACGAATCAGACTGTACAATTTTGGGATTTCTGATGGTGTTCCATTCTGTTTTTAATGTTGCTGCTAAGGTTACGGCGCTTATGCCAGCAAGAGCAAGATCAGGACCAACTAGATGGCCAAAAGATACACTATCAAGTGCTTCTTTCTTCTCTTCTAGCTTAGCTTCAGCTAGTTCAACATATCCCTTAATAGTGTCTTCATCATACGTAAACCCACTTTTTACTAATGCCTTAATAGCATAAGGCCTTCCTTCCTTGATCGCTTTCTCTATATAATTAGCTTTAAGCGATGAGAGGCTTAATGCTGCTAGTGAGACTACGTAGAATGTGTTTTTCATAGAAATCCTTTGTTAGTTATGAAATTAATACACATGGGTTCATTAAACTTTACGTTAGTTTACCCTATTTTTTAGTTATTTCCAGTAATTCTTTAACTTCAGTATACGATAAAAGAAGACGTTTTTGAAGTGCCTCGCTTAATCGCTTCAATGCGGGTTTTTCGCGAAGGAGGAGTTCTCGCACCTCTTTTTCATAGTGCCTTAATAGACGCTTAGCCTCTTTTTTAGGCTCTTTGATCTCTTCTTTAGTGAAGTCCTCAGCTGAAAGGCCTCTAAACGTGTGCTCTTCGAGCACTTGTAGCGCCTTGTGCGTATCATCTTGGTGGTAGCTTCGTGCTGATGATCCCAACAGTAATTCTTCAGCTATAACACCCGCAATAAGCATCTTAGCTTTTAGTTCAGGTGATGCACCGATATTGACCGTTTCTGAAGCCTTAGAGGTAAAGAGGTGACCATAGGTAGTTTTCATTTGCTCATGTGCCTTCTGTACGTCATCAATTAAGTATCGCTTTTCTTCAATCTTAGCCCACTGGCCACGTGTAGTCACCATCTCAAGACGCTCATTTAATTCCTTTTCATACAGCATGTATATCAGAGCGTGACCTGCCTGGTGTGTTGCTACGAGCTTATGGGCAGCTTCTGAAAGAGAAGGCTCTTGGTCGAACCTGATGCGGTATACCTGCTCATAAATGTTATGCAAGAAATCATTCTGCTGTAACGATCTATTTTCTTTACGTGCGATGAACCGCGCATTTTTGAATATCATCTCAACGCTACTATGCGAACAGCCTTCTGTTATTCGAGCTAATTGATCAAGGTCGAACGCTTCTGTACTGATTGCGCTATTCTTACATTTGGTGACGAATGACTCTTTGCGCAGCTCATACGTTGGCTTCTCAAAGTGAATATGCATACCAAATCGTCCTGGCCTTAAAAGAGCATCGTCTAGTGCGTAGGGCCGGTTCGTTGCCGCAATAACTATCACGGCATCATTAAGCCCCGTTGACATAAGAGAGTCACCCAACGTAAGGAACTGGGAGAGTATTTCTCCACCTTCTTTAATCTGCAGTGGCAAGTTATGAATCTCATCTAAGAAGACCACACAGGGAGCATTTTTCTTAGCATCCTCAAGAATCGACTTTATACCATCGGGTCCCCAACGAACTTCAGACCACTTTACTTGCTTGAAGCCGAATTTCTTAACCATCCCTTTTCTTTGCATCTCTTCATTAATAGAGCCGCATAAGGCGTTTGCAAGAAGGGTCTTGCCACAGCCAGAGTCACCGGTAAGCAAGATACCTTTCTCAAGGCCACTTGAAGAACGATCAAATGTTTCAGGCTCGGTAATATAGCTTACAATATTTCTCATCTGCTCTATCTGGCTATCAAGGCCTATAAGGCGTGAATCATCTAGCGTGATCTCAGGTTTAATATACTGCCCAATGCGCTTAAAGTTGAACCCCTTAAGCCTATTCCATCCTTGAGTAAGATCTTTCTTAAGCGGTTCAATATACTCTTTAAATGGGTCATTTAGAAGAAGATACGCACTACCAGCAAGGAGCCCAAGAAAGAGCTTCTTTTCAGATGAATTTAATAAGTCTGCCAAGGTACCAGTTGCTTTAGGGGTAACAACCGGGTTTCTCACGTCGTCAGGCATTTCAGCTTCTCTACCATACCAGCCAATATCCGTATATCCTTTTGGGTCCCAGAACTTTAGCGTACCTACCTTACGTTTGAGCCAATGTAGACCAGGAATTTCTTTTCCATCCTGTCCTTGGCCAATGCTGAAGTACTTATAGGGTGTTAAGTAGATCGCTGCAGCAGATAGTGCAAGGTAGCGGGGTAGGCTTTCGAGTGTATCGGTAATACCATACCTAGTATTTATGCCGTCTAACCAACGAGCCCATCTGTTTGTCTTAGTAAGCCCGAGGGTACTAATTCTACTATTCATCTGTTTCAGAAGAAGTTGGTTGTTGTGAAGCAGCTGACCAAGCGTTCTATAGACTACTTCAGCCTGCTCCTTGGTTAACTCATTTGGAAAGCGATCCTCAATAATAGGACGTTCAAAGTCTTCGAGTCCTTCAAAGTTTCTTTCAATGGTGGCAGTAAGGTAGATAATAAACGCACGCATAGTACGAAGCAGCTCTATTAAGCCCTGTTCATGTGCTACTTCTTTAGCAGAGCGCATATCCTTCACTTCACCAAGCTGCTTCAATATCCAGAGGCGAACTTCTCTTTTCTTGATCGGCTCTTTTACCGCACCTTGATTAACTACCTGACCGAGATACTCTAAGATGCCGGTTAGTTCATCCAGTTGTGTATACGCTTGTTTATAATCTTCCCTTAAAAGGGTGCTCTTGGTGTTTGATAGGGGGTCAACAGCAACTGCTGAGCCACACGCTATAATAAGTGTTCCAAGTAGTAGTCGTTTCATCGGTTTTGTACCTTTTTGTTTTAACCTTCAGTGGTCTGTAGTATACTAAACTTTACTCTATTAGTATTCAGTTTAAATTGAGGTGGTCATTTGTCAAAAGCCCTCTCATTTTTTTAAAAGGACGTGTATGAACTCTCGAAACCATCTACTTCTCTTTATAGCCCTTGTGGGTGTGGGTATTATAGGTGCCCTGTACTATCAATCTACGATAAAACAGCTTGTTATACGTATGGATCAGCTCAAAGATAGAAAAAATATTGTGCCTATAGTGGTTATAGGCTCAGGCCCTGCAGGGTTTAGTGCTGGTCTCTATGGAGCTCGTGCTGGGCTCTATACGGTTATATTTGAAGGCATGAAGCCCGGAGGGCAGTTGACCGAAACTACCTATGTAGAGAACTGGCCAGGTATCCCCAAGATGCTTGGCACGAAAATAATGGATCAAAGCAGAAAACAGGCACAGGCAATGGGGGCACTTACCGTAAATGATACTATCGCTGAAGTAGACTTCTCTACATGGCCCTATATCCTTAAGACTGAGGAAGGTCATGAAATAGCAGCACTTTCAGTAATTATAGCTACCGGGTCGTATCCTCGTATGTTAAGCCATTTTGAAACGGTACCGGGAGAAGTAGAGTATTGGGGTAATGGGGTGACCTCATGCGCTATCTGTGATGCACCATTTTATAAAGATAAAAAGGTAGTAGTGATTGGTGGCGGAGACTCTGCGGTAGAGGAAGCTACTCTTCTCACGTCCTATGCAAGTAGCGTAACTATGCTTGTTAGAGGAAAAGCAATGAGGGCTGCTGCTTCGATGCAGGCACGCCTTAAGGACTATCCTAAGATAAAGGTACTCTATACTACTAAAGTCACCGAGGTACTCGGTGATGGCACCTCCGTCACCGGCGTGAGAGTGTTTGATACCGATAAGAAAGACTGCGCTATTATTGAGACTGATGGAGTATTTCTGGCAATTGGGCATGAGCCGACCACCAAGCTCTTCAAAAAATGGCTACGACTTGATACAACCGGTTATATAATTCTCAAAGGTTGTACCCAAGATACCTCATTACCCGGCATATTTGCTGCCGGTGACGTAGCTGATCCTACCTACAAACAGGCCGGCGTAGCGGCAGGTAATGGTATTAAAGCAGCCCTTGGCGCTATAGAGTTTCTACAAGAACACGGGTTTACGCCTAAGATAGCCGCCAAGCTTGAAAGTAGCTATTTTGATTCAACACCTGAAGAGGACCTAAAGCCCTTACCTAAAATAGTCACCAACGCAAACTTTGATGATCTTGCGAATAAACATCAATGGATTGTACTCGAAGTAGGTGGCGAGCAGTGTTCAGGATGTGCCGCACTCCAGCCTGTCGTACAGTCAGTAGCTGCTAAGCTCTCAGAGAAGGCCTACTTTACCTACATAGATCTTGATGATGATCCAAAAGAGCTTATAAAAAGGTTTAGTCTAAAAGCGATACCAACCATACTCGTCTTTAAGAAAGGTGAGATGGCAGGGCGTTATGATCAGCAGTTGTTTAGTAAAAGAGAATTGTATAGAGTGCTTAATGTTTTGATTGAGCAGTAAGTCTGGATTTCAAGAAACTCTTATAACCGTTTGCCTTATTAGTATATAAGGTATAGCCTATAGTTAAAGCTGCTCTTGATGAGAAGGGTTGCGGTATACATTACACGAGGTTTAGTATGAAAAAGATAGCGTTGCTCAGTATTGTTATTTGTTCTTTATCGATACAATCGGGCACAAAAAATAGTAAAGATAGAACTAAGCTTGCTGATGAAGTACGAGCATGCTCAGAAATTTTTGCGGGTTCAATAGCAGCAGCATGCATTTATGGCATAGTTAATGATCAGGTATCAGCAAGGGTATGTCCGGAATACTTCAGTAAGGGGTTTCACCGCAAGAATGTTATAGATAAATTTCCCGATGGTTGGCTAAAGAATACTCTACTTACTACAAATTCTCCAACAAAGTTAGGATTACTATGGGGCGTTATTGGAACGTGGTGGATGGGTGCAGGATTAAGTGTTCCCGTTATGGCTTCTGCCCGTATTGGCTCATGGCCTAAAATGAGCATGAAAGAGCTCATAAAGCCTACTGGTATAGCACTTGGAGTAATGGGCCTTTGTTCTTTAATCGAAGGTCTACGAGGATATAGATTAGCGGCATCAGGTCTGATAAATAGGTCCTCATTTGCAGCTTACGTTACTGCCGGTGTTCCCAATGATTCTATGAATGTGTTTTTAGCTGATGTCTATGCTCATAATGCAGCTTACGCCAGTGGTGTGTGTGCAGCTTTAGGTTTAACGTGTTGGATAGGTTATAAGCGATACCAAAAAAGTTGTAAAGAAAAGGACATACTACGTAATCAGAAAAAAATATCCTCAGATTTAACGAGCAGTGATTAGATACTATATTTGACGATAAAGGGAGCAAAAATGGTTAAAAATCTTGAGTATTATCTTAATCTACCCTGGACTTATTCTGTTGAATCGGAGGAAGCCAATGAAGGAACTATCTACATCGTACGCGTTAACGAGTGGCCTAGAGTAGTTACTGATGCGCCGACTACTGAAGAAGCAATGACAGAAATTAAAGAAGTCTTAGCCTTTGTTATTGAGGGATGCTTAGAAAAAGGTAGAGCGATACCGGAGCCTTCTTGAGAAAACAGTTGAATACATGAACTATTATAAGACCTGCTAACAATAATACTCTTTGTTAGCAGGTCTTTTGCGATAGACATTGACAGGCAGATATCGATATGATATCATCGCAAGTAGTTAACCGATGGTAAAGGCATTGACATTCAAGAGAAGAACGCTCTTGGAGCAATATCAGACAGCATTATTGAAGGAGGCGTTGAGTAATCATGGTTATGCAAACAAAAACGAAAAAAGACGAGAACTTTTATATTAACCTACCTTGGACCTTTACTGTCGAGCAGGAACATAATGATAAATGTGGAAAGACTTACGTCGTGAGAGTTAACGAGTGGCCAGGGGTTACTACAGATGCTCCTACAATAACTGAAGCAATGGAAGGAATTCACGAAGCTTTAGCTTTAGCAATAAGTATGTCATTAGAAGCAGGCGATATATTGCCTGAACCTGAACATGAGCAGCTCTTCAAAGGTAATATTGCTTATCGGACTACTTCTGAAAGACATTATCTTATAGCTCGAGAAGCTAAGAAGCGAAATCAGTCGTTAAGTCAACTTATTGATGCTTCTATTGATGTTAATTTGCGCGACTTAAAAAAAAGCTGAGGTCTGAATTGCGTGAATGATCAAATTATAGTTCATGCATTATTGAGGGATGGTAGGGCGCTTTGTAGGACTTAGTATTTCAGGTATACTGTAAGTAGTTGATTTACTTTTTCACAATAAAGGAAAAAATGAATAAAAAGCATATTATGGCCCTTTGTGGCCTTGTTAGTCTTGCTTCTTTCCAGGCGAGTGCCGAGAAAAGACAAGAGTTTACTGATGAGTATGGCTTAGCTAATGCCATTTCTGACCACTTTGTTCGCTCTTTTCCTGCGGAGAAGGAATTAACGGAAGAAGAAAAAGCGCTGAAGAAGGGTCAGAAGCATTGGAAAGCTGAAATGCCTAGCTTATCTGAAAGAGAAAAAAGTTCACTGGTGTTCAATAAGATATTTGCTAAGAGTTCTTCTTTAAAAGAGCTTGAGAAATACTCCTCTTTACTAAGTCAACTACCGCGTCTTAAAAGACGCAGCTTCACAGCTCACGTTGACCAGCTTCAGCCAGGACCTAGTTAATAGGTTATCGGGCTACGTTAAAGGGAAGTGCTTAAGCACACACCTTGGAATGCTTGCCAGTTCCAAGCTCTGTTACTTAGGGGTTAAACAGTCTGAGGGTATAGGACAGTGCTTCTAAGATATGCCGCCCTTTAACTTTGGCGAGGCAGACATTACCCCAGAAATGGGAGCATCTAAGTAGAATCGAAGGTTTTACCGCTTTCGATTCTACTTTGGTATAAAATATGTATACACTTTACAGAAGCATATTAATTTTAAGGATGTGCTTCCTCTCCGCCCTAAAGGACGGAGTTTCCGCACATATTAAATGAATACTCATGGGATGATTTAAACATTCTCTATGGTACGCGATCAGCCCCTAACTACCATTTAGTATCACGCATTGATAACACCTGCACAAAGTTTGGAGAAGCTGCTTTAGCAACATTGCTCGTTACTCCTGTTGTTGATGTAGAAGAATTGCAGCAACGACAAGCTACGCTTAAGATGCTTATGGCGGTTCCTTCAATGACAAAGCGTATCAGAGATGCTCTGCAGAGCTTTAAGCCGGCCGAAGAAGGCATGATTTCCTTTTGGTCAGATAATGATCCACTGTTTAGTGGCCCCTATGAAAAGTTTGTGAACAAACGCTTTTTTTTCAAATACCTAGCTCCTTTAAATTCTTCGTCTACAGCCCTAGAAACCTCGAAACGTTTATTAGCTGATCTAGCATTAGCTGTAGGTGGTTTGGGTGCTGCTGGAACCGCATACATTGCTTATAAAAGCAGAAGCCCCATGCTGGGTATTAAGGCAGGATTTGTGGCATTTGCGACAACAATGATATATGATCAGTTTGCATCACCATTACATTACCTGGCAAAGCGACTTGCTGATATAAAAGACTTTGTAACTGCTGCTCAGGAAGTCGATTCACTCATAGCTTCCAATGCTAAACTAGAAGCCCTTTATGGTAAGCGGCTTACCAAGCTCAGAGCGTTAATACATGCTGATAGCTCCTCAGAGAAAGGCCAATTTATTTCTAACCTCTCGGCTATGTCGCTACGTTCATGGTCTTTTTTCTTTAGACATAATGGAAGACTATTAAGAAGCTATAAGCTTCTCCTTAGGTTGCGAGATGAGCTGGTTGATGCAATTTATGAGCTGGGACAGTTGGATGCCTATGTTTCTATTGCTAAGCTTATCGATGATTCTAAAGACCAAAGCAATGGTTATCATTTTGCAACGCTTTTATCTCGTACTGAGCAATCAAGGCCTTATGTTAAGATTACCAATATGTGGAATCCTTTCTTAGATGCTGAGAAGGCTGTGGGAAACAGCTTTGAAATGGATTCTAAGAATGGCGTAAGAAATGCTATAGTTACCGGTCCTAATGCAGGTGGTAAATCTACTTTTATAACAGGTCTCGCGATCTCATTATTACTGAGCCAGACCTTTGGTATAGTAGCAGCAGAAAAAGCGGTGATAACGCCGTTTAATAAGATTAGTACCTACATCAATCTTACTGATGACATTGCTGAAGGGAAGTCACTCTTTATGGCAGAAGTGCAAAGAGCGCAGGATCATATTAATACACTAGCAGGCCTTGGCCGTGATGAGTTTTGCTTTAGTATTATGGATGAGCTGTTTAGTGGCACTAGCCCGGTTGAGGGTGAAGCTGCTGCGTACAGTATAGCTCATCATATGGGACAGTATGAAAATAGTCTTGGCATCCTCGCGACGCACTTTCCAAGGCTGACGCTTCTTGAAGAAAGAGCGAAGGCTGATAGATTTGCAAACTTTAAAGTAATTGTACATAGAGATCCAGATACTCGAGCATTAGAGTATCCATTTACAATTAAACCAGGTAAATCTAATCAAACCATTGCCATAGATATTCTTGAGCAGGAAGGATATGATAGTGACATGCTTAAAGAAGCACGGGACATTATAGATCATCCTGAGAAGTATAACGCCAGCTTTAGCAAAAGTTAAACTAATAAACTCCCCCTTGGCTCTCCAGGGGGAGTTCTAATTCTCTTTGTACCACAGTTATTCCTGTAGTAAGTGTTTTACGTCCACTTTGTACAATTCATGTTAGAAGTGTAAGAATTGTACAGATTTGTTGAATTTATAGTTTGATAGGCACTTTTGATTTGTTGCTGACATAGATTTCACCTGACACCCATTATTTTGTCAGACCAAATGACATTTCCCTCAATTTATGTTACAATTAAGACAAGTTTAAATTTTCTTTTAAAAAGTGTTGCAAGTCGCAATTTAGTAATGGTACACTAAATATAACTAAACATTTATAATTTGGAGCTTTTGTGAAACGCCTTATAGTATTTGCCAGTTTACTCGTATACCCTGTGGGTATGCTTTTTGCTGACAATACGTACATCACAAGCGGTAAGCCGGTAAGTAAACCTGATAAGCCGATGAAGTTCTTTAATGATGCTACTGAAGAGCGGGTGACCATTTACTCACGAGAGAATGTCTCTTCTGACAAGAAGCTTGCGAGGAAGGGGATACTTCTTAAACGACCAAACGCTAAGGCTACGGTGCTGATTTGTCCTGGGTTTTCTACTGATAAGTATGATGTGAGCTTCTTACATATGCTATTCAATGAATATAATAGTATGACGTTCGATTTTAGGGCGCATGGTGAAGATTCTGATGGACAGGTATGTACCCTTGGTAGAGATGAGTCGTATGACGTGATTGCAGCAGCAGAGTTCTTAAGAAATCATCCTGAGTGTAAAGACAAGCCGATTATTATCTATGGTTTTTCAATGGGTGCTTCTGCAGCTATTATAGCCCAGGCGAATAAGAGCAACCTCTGTGACGCTATGATTCTTGATTGTCCGTTCGATTCAAGTGATAAGCTCTTAGATAGGGGGCTTGAGCAATTGAAGGTCAATGTATTTGGCTATAAAGTAGCACTTCCTGGTGCAAGCGTTCTAAAGAGACATGCCTATAGTCCTTATGTCCAATCTATTTTAAAAAAGATGCTCAAGACGTTTACCCATTTTAATACGGGAAAGATCCAAGTTAACTTCTTGCCGGTGTACCCTGAAGAAGCTATTAAGTACGTTGATGTTCCCTGCTTCTTCATAGCATGTGTCAATGATTTAAAAGCTCCTGAGGAGGCAGTGCTGTCTGTGTATGAAGGTGCCAAGGGATATAAGCGTTGCTGGATAGATCCTGATGGCAGGCGCCATTTCGATACGATCTTTAGGCAGATGGGTAAATACTTTGATCATGTAGATACGTTCATCAAAAGCATCTTAGATGGCTCTTATAAGAAGAAGCCCAAGGAGAAGGTGAAAAAAGATCTTCCTCATTGTGTTATAACTTCTGCCAAAAAACCTTCAGATGTGGTACACTCTTCTGGTACTAATAACAGCCAGAAGAAAGGAACCTATGATACACGTCTCACTAGCAACAAACCTACTTACTGATAGACCGAGTGACGCTTATGTCTTTTTTGTACGACATGGATTTGAGTTTGCTCGACTCAATGATACCGCAAAAGAGATCTACCCTTATTTTGAGCAGGCCGTAAAAGAGCGAGGGTTTACCGGTAAAGCTGGTTCATCTCTCATTCTGAATGGTGTGTATAACGATAAAGCGGTATATCTGGTATTTATTGGCCTTGGTGATCACCCAGCAGAGCATGCAGGGTTAGAGGACTACCGACGTGCTCTTGGTAAGTTAGTCCGCATAGCAGAGTCCCATAAGTTTAAGAGCTTTACGTTCGATCTTCCTGACCCAGCAGTACTTAACCTCTCTTACGAAAAGCTTGCTGAAGAAACATCAACATTCTTACATAAAGCATCCTACCATTTTGACCAGTTTATCACCGATGAGGATCGCAAGTATCAGTGGACTATGGATGCTCTTATAGGCGTCAACAAAAAGTTTGAAGATGAAGTGCAACAGGGACTCGATAGAGGGGTGAGTTTTGCTGATGCTATTAACACTGCTCGCTATTGGTGTGATATGCCACCATCTCAGTTACCGCCAATTACGTTCGCAGAACAGGCCAAAGAGAAAGCGAAAGAGTATGGCCTTAAGGTCACCATTCTTGATGAAAACGATATTCGTGCTCTTGGAATGGGTGGTATCGAAGGCGTCTGCAGAGGATCTGAGCATGAACCCCGGGTAGTTCTCTCCGAATATATCTATGACAAAGATGCACCAACGATAGCATTAGTTGGTAAAGGAGTAACCTATGATACCGGAGGGCTCTGTATTAAGCCGCCAGATAGCATGTTAACCATGAAAGAAGATATGTCAGGTGCTGCCGTGGTACTTTCAACGATGCATGTAATTGCACAGCTGAAGCCTAAGGTAAATGTGGTAGCCGTAGCTCCCTTAGTAGAAAACATGCCTAGCGGTACGGCCCACAAGCCCGGTGATGTTATAACTACGTACAGTGGTAAGACCATTGAGGTGATAGACACCGATGCTGAAGGACGGCTTATTTTAGCCGATGCACTGGCATATACCATAGATAAGTATAAACCGGCTGCCCTCATAGATGTTGCTACCTTAACCGGTGCCATTGCCTATTCACTAGGAGTATTTTATGCGGGACTCTTTACTCAGCATGACGTACTCGCAAAGCGCCTTATTAAAGCTTCTAAGCGTTCAGGTGATCAACTCTGGCGTATGCCACTCGATGATGATTATGCGCCAGCAATACGGTCAGATATTGCCGACGTGAAAAACGTCGGTTCTCGAAAGTATATGGGTGGTGCTATCACAGCAGGGCTCTTCTTAAAAGAGTTTGTAACCCCAGAAACTCCGTGGGTCCACTTAGATATAGCAGGCGTAGCGTTTGGTGTGCCCGATCTTACGTACATTCGTCCCGGAGCAACCGGTTGGGGTATTAGACTCTTAACCGATTTTGTGATGAATTGGGAACCACTAGATAAGAATTAGTTAATCACCGTAGTATCAGAATAGTACCGATCTTCCTGATTGCTATACACAAAGTTAGCAATCAGGCCAAGCATAGCTAGGTTACATAGTAGGGCAGAGTTACCATAGCTAATAAACGGTAAGCCAAGCCCCTTAGTTGGTAACAATCCGGTAGCTACAAACAGATTAATAAGCGCTTGTAGGGTGGTAAGAATAACGTAGCCAACCGTCGTATAAAAGCTAAAGGGATCAGTAAGGTTTCTTGCGATACGCAATCCGGTATATAAAAAGAGTATGAACAGGACGATTAATACCGATGCCCCAAGAAAGCCGGTTTCCTCTGCTATGATAGAAAAGATAAAGTCGGTATGCTGCATAGGTAAGTAAAAGAACTTTTGCTTAGATTGAGCTATGCCAACACCGGTGAACTTCCCCGAACCGATAGCTATCAGAGATTGTATAATCTGAAACCCAGCCCCTTGAGGGTCTTCCCAAGGGTTTAAGAATGAGAGCACTCGTTGAACTCTATACGGCTTCATGATAATTAAGAGGCCTATAATAGGGAGTACACTCCCTAACGTAATCGCTAAGTGCTTAGTTCTACATTGCGCTACATATAAAAGCATAAAGGAGGTCACCGATAGCGTAACTGCTTGACCAAAGTCAGGCTGCTTTAAAAGAAGTAATGCGGTGAGTCCCAAGACACTCAGTATCGGTAGATAGCCATGTACAAATGATTGAAGCTTATATTGCTTCTTAGTAAGTAAATGGCCAAGGTACACTATATAGGCC
>SDBV01006887.1_pt1 | contig 15630 bp, 15 predicted proteins | sample 2277081 | NCBI WGS metagenome assembly SDBV01 (sample SAMN10402039, study PRJNA504765) | marine sediment metagenome | isolation source: marine sediment core GS10_PC15, 223 cmbsf | place: Arctic Ocean: Southern Knipovich Ridge | collected 2010
AGTCCAAAAACTCGTTGATATGGCGATGAAGCATGTTAACATCCCTGTTGAATCATGCTTCATCATGAAATGCCCGTTAATAAAAGGCAAATTGCGCTAACTGCGGGGTTTGTTGGTTATGTGGTATCGTTTGGCGCTAGACATAAGGACGACCTTAAACACTCATTTTAAACTGCAAAATTGGCCTTTTAAGCCATTTTAACAGCCGAATTTATCGCGCTTTATTCATTATTACAAAGTGTCAGCCCGGCTCGGCCCCTAATCACGGCCATAATACATTATATCACTAAGTGCGCTCATCAAGGTTTGACCCCGGCCTCTGTACTTTGTTCATTATTACAAAATGTTAGCCCGACCCGACCCCTAAGGCCCTATGGTACATAGCAGAAATCGCACGGTTAGAGTTAAAATAGCCGTTTTTGGGATTCTTAGATTTTTTGCCGCAAAATGATCTTCGGAATTGTTTTTAACATACCTCCGATCCCAATTCTTTCCATAAGTATTTTTTTGTACATTGCATCAGGGTTTTTGGGAGGAACATATTTACTATCTTTTCTCTTTAACTCTATAGCATTACTTAGACAGGTTGAAACACATGCACCACAACCGATACACCGATCCAGATCTACAGATGAATAACCATCGTCAATTGAAAGAGCCTCCATGGGACATCTTTCAATACATTCCCAGCAAACCTCACATAGTTCCGGATCTACTTTTGAATAATAATTCGAGTGGTAAAATTCAACAGGTCGTGGAAACTTTTTAACTGATGTCAAAACATTACAGCAGCACCCACAACAACAACAGATAAAGTTAGGATTCTGGTTATTTTCAGGCTGTAAAACAAAGCCTGCATCTTCTGCCTTATCAAGTATTTCGAATGTCTCTTCTTTGGTGAGAACCCGGGCAACTTCTGCATCAATTGCAAAGTTGGCAAAGTCTTCGAATAATAAACATGTTTCTCGAATATCTGAATTCTTGCATGGTACTTCAAGCAGATCCTTTCCAGATCTGCATACGCATTCTATAACTGCAATCGGTCTATTTGTTTTTTGAACCATATCTCTCACGTTATCATAAGAATCGACGTATCTTTCTATATTTATAACCTTACTAACTGGAATAGTACGCATCTGCGATGTTTTTTTGCTATGAAAAACTTTATAGAACTTCTCGGTCCCATATTCTTGAAAGTCTTTTTCAAGGTCTTTTGTAAGTCTTCCTGCTTGGAGTTCATACATACCAATAGCCAGCTGGGCTTTACTATAATATTTCCCAGATCCTTTTTTTTCAAAGAATTTGCCTCCAAGAATGGAACCTTTTTCAGTTAAATTATCCAAGGTTTTTTCGAGGGCTTCAATTGAAATGCCTGTTTTTTTAAACCTCTTGTGAATACGTTCAAGTGGTTCAGGCAGAGCACTGAGTTCTAATGCAATTTTGGCCTCTTCAGGGGTAAACAGATGTTTCAACAACTTAATGTCTAAGCCAGATTCCGATTCAGGAAAAGCAACGGGCATATTGTCAATATGTCTCTGTAATAGACGATAAATATCAGCATTTGATTCCATAAAAAGCCTCCTTTAAACATTGTTTACATTAGGGGTCGGGCCGAAATAACATCCTGAAATCTAACTGTTTTGGTTCCAAAAGTAGCCGTTATTTTGGCTTAAACCGTCGTTTCCAGTCCCAAAATCAGCATTGTAAGCCGTTACCCGCTCCCGAAGTTCAGAGCCAGAACCTGATTTTGATGGATATATCTGTCTGTTTTAGCCTTAAACCACAACGTCTCTTTCACTTTTTCAACAAAGCTTTGTTTGGTTGAATTCCTGGGCCGTCCTTCCGGCTATCAGTTGTATGGAACGCGCTATGGTCGTTGAATCACCAGAATCGAAAACAAGCAGATGGATATGATTGGAAGTCACATTAAAATTCAGGATGCTAAGGCCATATCTTATCCTTTATATCGGCAGTTAATATTATACCGGACATTATAGCCTTTAATCATAAAATCTGTCAAGAATGTAGACATGACCCCGTTGTCTTTTTTTTGGATCCAAAATAACTTGACACAATTGCGGCTATGCCTCAAAGGAGACCATCTTTCTCATTTTATCGACCCGCTGTCTTTCAATCGATACAAGGACGACCCTTTGATTAGGTTCAAGAGCGACTTTCTCAAGAAACTGGGCCTTCCACCTGCCGACAAATCGGAAGAATGGCCTATGAACCGATCTCCCTGTGATCTGTCGCGCTGAGCCCTATCGAGAGGTGGGGCTCCGTGACACTTCCTGCCTTCACACTATCCGTGATTATAGTTTCTTAAGACCAGCTATAAGCCTTCTGCTGATTAATTTTCTTGGCCAATCTTTCACTTCAGGATAAAGAAAAAAAAGGAGGCTGAAATATTCTTCAATAAAATAGTCGTTTGTTTGTTGTCTCATTATTTTCAAAAGAGCCTTTCCATGACATTCTCTTAATTTAAAAAAGCTCCCACAGGGACACGACAGGTGCCCCCTGTAATTGCTCTCGGCAATTACCTTTAATAACTCCAATACTTCTATATCTGAAAAGACGTTAAACCTATCCTTATAGGATTCAAGTAATGCCCTATATGACTCTGCAAGGCCTTCTTCGCCATGAGAGAGTTCACCATATGGAAGATAATTATATTTAGTCTTATGACTATAAGAATAAAGAAATGGGACAACCAAATGATCAATAAATCCTATTAAATTTGGTTGCTTATTGAATTGTTTTCTGACTTCTATCGGGGCTGCAAGGCATAGAGATCCATTATCGTTTTTATGAAAATCGGCGGGTATCACGCCTCCAGTTTCTTTAGCAGCTGGAGGCATATCGGGGTAATCGGAGGGTAATGCTATTTCAATATCATAAGCACCAGATAAAGAAACCCCGTTATATGTCGCCTTGAACGTAATGGTCCCAGTTATGGTTGCGCACTTGTCTTGGAATGTTAATGCGAGATCCGTATACTTAGCTTTGGCCTGATTGAAGTGGTTTTTTACTACTGTAGCAAACTTATTTTTCAACATGCCCCCATGGCTTGCTTGGGCTCTCGATCTGGACATGGGGGACATTATTATCTCTGGATTTAACAATTGCTGGGGCACCTAAAACGAATAAACCATTTGCAGCCCTACCCACAACATCAGCCCCGAGTGTGTCTTCAAGTTTTTCCCCAATCGAGCCAATATGACGGTGCTTAGAGAGCAGCTCAATCAAATCTTGATGTGCCCATGTCACCCACTGAAAAAATGCTTTTGCACGACGGTTATCATCTTCATGCCATCTGTCAGCAAAATTTTCTTCTGGATTCACAGGATTCGGGATATTCCATGTTCCATCGGAACTACGAGAAATGATTCTAAGGCTTGCCATGGATTCATCAAGTCTGAACCCGGTCGTTAGTAAACCAGCATGTTGGACCAGGCTGTTAATAATATTTTCCAGTGTTGTTAGGACATCGCCTTCCTGATGGTAAAGCAAGGCGGAAAGCGTTGTTATTATCATAGAAATTGGTTTTTCTTTTTCCCAAGCGTGCCCTGTGAAACGCCTGTCCCGGTGGCGCTTTAAGATTTGAATGGCTCTTTGTAAGGGTGTCTTTATCAGAGGGTCTGGAACGGCATCGATACGAGCGAAAATTTGGCGGTTATTCTCAAATATTTGTCTCCGTTGCGTCTCCTCAGCCGCATAGAAAGCAGGCCGTATCCTTTCGTAGAACCAATCGGCATAACCGCCAGGATTACTTGATCTCCACTCATACGTTTTATCATCATTCTTGTGTGTAATGGCGATGGCTTGGTTAGCCAAGCCCGGTGAAACCCCAACGGCTATGAGAATCCGCTTTAAGGCCAATTCCTCAGGGGTACTGGGTAAAACATCCAGATGAAACCCGACTCCATCATCTTCAGAATATTTCAGCGTCCAGCACCTCCGGCCTTCATCTTGTAGTATCCTTTCATATGTGCCATGAGACTTGAGGGTGTCACCTACCATCTTTTTAATGTCCTGGGGTGTGGTCATGCCTTTGTCAATTTGTAGCTCGCATACAAGGTCGATATCGTAGTCGGATTCACGCCCTTCCTTTAACGGCCTGACCACTGTACCAAGCCGAAAAGAGCCTTGGGTATAAATTGAAGGCACAGTAGGTGCCCCTTGGTAATCACCCTTTTCAAGTACCCGGCCGACGGCCTCGTATCTGTCGACAGCTTGCTGGTACTTGCTCGGAGCAATATCCAGTTCATCAGAAATGTTTTTTAGAAATTTGCTATAGGTGGTTTTTAAATCATTACTCACGGTTATTCTCCTTATTGATACAATGGATCATATTTAGTTGCATAATGGTCAGTAAACATGGCTTCAAATTTTGGTGAAATATGCCGACTTTCATGGGCAGCCTTACTGAGAAGTTCCTCCTCAGATAGTTTGTCCATTAAAAACAATCCGGCAGGCACCTGAGGGTCAAGCCGGAGGACCTTATCGTCACCGAGCAAATGTACCGCTTGTGTATGAATACCTATGCTCTGTCCCCTCATAACAACATCGATACCATCTGAGCGCCATTGCCATAGCCCGCCGCAATCAAGCTTTTTAGTTCTTCCTTTGACCTCATCGGTTGTGCCCAAGCTAAATACTTTAATTGATTCAAGGGGCTGGCCCAACAGGCTTATAGCCTCAGTGATACCCACCATAGTTGGGTTATTTGCCCAAACTCCTCCATCTACCAATCTAATATGGTCAACTTTTTGAAAAGCAGGGAAATAGGTGGGAGCCGAACTGGTCGCCATTCCAACTTTCCAAAGGGGAACCTTCCAGTCTCTTTTCAGCCTTTGGTGATGAGGAGTTTTAAAAAGATAGATATGGTCCTCGCCAATATTATAGGAAGGGATCACCAGACGCATTACACTGTCGGCAAGATGCTTTTCACCAAAACACGATCTTAATGCAGCTTCTAAAGGGCCAGGATCAAACTTCCGATGTAAGTACCTTTTTAGAGATAACAGTGAATTGGCGGGGAATATATTAGGCCCCTCAGTCACGTAGAATTTAACAATGTCCCTTGGTGCCAAGCTTGCCCCTAGTCCGAGGGCAATTAGACCACCAGTTGAGGTGCCAACGATTAGATCAAAATGATCGGTAATGTTTATATTCAGATCATCTTCAAGAAATGATAACACAGCAGCTGAGAAAAGGCCTTTGATGCCGCCGCCATCGAGAGACAAAATTCTAAAGGCTTTTTTGTTATTTTGTGGCATAGTTGTCTTTGGTTGATGCATACTCGAACGTAATCCTCCGATTAAATTATTTTTTGTTTACATTACCTAATAAATAGAGCATTTTAAGGGCAACTACCGTGGTGTCCATATCGTGCAAATATTGATAGAAAGATCCGCCTCTCTCTGTTTTGCATCTTCTCTTAATCCTTTCGGTATCACCACGTGGAATTCATCACCATTTTTATTAGCGGCATCGGTAAAAAGAGACCATTGACTTGCGGTATGGCCTTCATATATTGAATGAGATGTCTCAGCTTCCAAGATAACCCTGACGCCGTTTTTTTCTGCTGTAAGATCTGGCTGATGGTTTTTCTTAGTCCCGAGTATGGTATCAGGGCTCGCCATTTCGGATATATCTGCCTTGATGTTTTGATATCCCTGTTTATTGAAATAGTTGACCATCATATTGATTAGATCATAATGTTCTTTAGATTCAGATAAATTTCGTTGCATGAGTTCCTCCTTAATCCGGTAGTTTTGCTCTCACTATAAAGAATCCGGTCAATTTCAAAATTTGCCAAAAAAATGGCAAAAAAAATTTAAGGCCGGTCTAAGGTAATAGGGAAGGTCCAATGGGAAAGGACAGGGTTCTCGAGCTTCTTGAAGGTGCTGATTGGCGCGATATAATTCTGAGATTAACACACCATGCTATTTGGCGTGCCCGTCGATATTCTTGGAAAACTGGATTACCTAAGGGAAATTCCCCAGAGGATATTGCGATCAGTGCAGTTGAAAAGGTATGGGATGGCACACGAAATTGGGACCCTGACAAATATCCTGATTTATTGAAGCACCTAAAATGGATTGTTAACAGCGACCTCGAACACCTTTTTTCCTCTATGGAACATCAAAAGACCGGCAACATGCCAGTGAAAAAAGATACGAATGGCAATGAGATCGATTTAGGTGAAATAGCCCATGAATATCCACATTCAATGAGCGAGAAGGTTTTAACCCCTGAAGAAAAATTAGTCGCTGAACAAGACAGAGAGCTGGAGACTGGTTTAATAGACGAACTTTGCACTGCTGTTAAAGGGGATTACGATCTTGAGTTACTCATGCTATGTTTTGAGGACGGCATTGACAAACCAGGAACAATTGCCACAGAATGTGGGTGGGATATGCAAACTGTTTATAACCTGAAAAAAAAGCTTCTTCGAAAGGCTGTGAAAATAGGTAAGGTTATGAGAAGAAGGGGGAGTGATGGAAAAAATTAAACCTATAGTCAATAGCTTATATAATTTTATAGAAGATACTGAAGGTCTCACTGACAGTGATTTGGTTGCAGAATTGCGCGAACAAGGCGTTGATGTTCCCAAATTGGAAAAACGGGTCGCCGAGATAGTAAAGAAAGGATCTGAAAAACGACGAATGGCTTGGCGTGCAACCGCTCAAAAAAAGCGTATAGAAATTGAGCAGCTATTTGAGTCTAAAAAGTCCGCTTCCGGCATTGCTGATCTTAAAAGCCAAATTAAAAATCTATTCTCAGGAAATTATGGGCAGGCAGCCCTTTCCTTTGCGGAGGCATATTTCAGGAAAAAGGACGCCATCACAGAGAAAGATCTGGAAAGCTTGGTAGAGGATCTCCAAGACCTGAATTTATTGGTTGAATCAGAGAGCAAAGAGGATTAGATGTATGGGGTTTGCGCTGCCATCTGAAAAAGCGATTGAGATAATACAAAACTTACATATCTGGAATCCTTCTGAGATATACACCAGAGATATAGCTATGTCCCTCGGGGCATTTGTGAAAGAGAGAATCCTGCAGGGTTGCGAGGCAAGGTTGGTTAGGCAAGGTACCTTCGGCATAATCAGCGTAAACAATCTGATCCCTGAGGAGGGCCGGAAAAGATTCGCAATCGCTCATGAGTTGGGCCATTTTGTTTTACATAGTGGTTCTCAGCTAATCCAATGTACCGAAAATGACATGCACACCTGGAGTGAAAGCAAGGCACGGGAAAAAGAGGCGAATGAGTTTGCGGCAAGCCTCCTTATGCCAGAGCGCATGTTTATTAAATTCCTTAAACCAGAGCAGCCGACTCTGAATATGATTGGCCAGATTGCACAGGCATTCAGGACAACATTAACCGCGACATCTCTGCGTTACGTCGAGTTTTCCAAAGAACCTTGTGCACTGGTTGTCTCAAAAAAGGGCATCATCAAGTGGTATAGGAAATCAACAAGCTTCAGTTTTCATATAAAAGTGGGAGAGAAACTAGATCCGGCCACATACGCGTTTGATTTTTTTGACGGCGTGGAACTACTTGCTGAACCAGATGGCGTGCCTGCACGTGCTTGGTTATTTGGCGATATCGATGAGAGTGCGGAAATTTATGAAAATTCATTGCCTTTAGGGGATTATGGGGTCGTTCTTTCTCTTCTATGGATTTGTGATGAAATTAAGCAGGTATTCCGTCGAAATGATGATAGCGAAGAACCTGAGTTTGATTTGACGAATCCATTCACGCCCGACGGAAAAAGATGGCAGTGGTAAAATTTAAATGATATTGGGGACATCCCATAAAATTATAACTTTTATAATTGAGGAAACTGTGATATAAGGGTTGTATGCCACGCAAAGCACGCATAGACGCTCCCGGAGCCTTGCATCATATTATTGTTCGTGGAATCGAGCGGCGGCGGATATTCTTCGATGATCAGGACCGGGATAATTTCATTGAACGACTAGGTGATATCGTCACCGAGACGCAAACCTCTTGTTTTGCTTGGGCGCTAATCCCGAACCATGCCCATATTCTATTTCGATCCGACCATACGCCCCTTTCCACGGTTATGAGACGTCTTTTAACCGGCTATGCGGTTTCGTATAATCAGCCGGCACCGGCGGCATGGTCATTTGTTTCAAAATCGCTACAAATCCATATTGTGTCAAGAAGACACCTATTTGCTGGAGCTGGTTCGATATATCCATCTGAATCCGGTATGCGCCAAAATAGTAAAAAGCCTAAAAGATTCTGATAAGTACCGTTATAGCGGCCATAGTGCTCTGATGGGAAAAATACAAAGAAAGTTTCAGGACACAAAATATGTATTGCGGCGGTTTGGGGGAAAGGTTCCCGCCGCGCGAAAAGCATATCGGGCCTATGTAGATAAAAAACTGGGTGTCTCGCAACCATCGGTGAGTATTTCGGTAAAGCGAGGCGAAAAGATCGCTAAAACCAGGCAGTTAGAGCTTGTAGAGGATTAAAAAGTTATAATTTTATGGGCGTCCCCAACACCCCAGAGCTTTGGTGATTTTCAAAATTTTCACCCGCATTTACATGTTCTGGCCACCGATGGCTGCTTTTACAACGATGCCGCCTTCATGGTATGCCCACCACCTGATACCGGTGAGCTTGAAAAGCTGTTTCGCTATAAAGTTTTCAAAATGCTAAAAGCCGAAGGCAAAATCAATGATGTTGTGATCGAAAACATGATGAATTGGCGTCACAGCGGATTCAATGTTTATTGCGGCAAAGCTATATGGCCGCCCAATGAAGATGGATTAGAAAATTTAGCCCGCTACATAATCCGAGCGTCTTTTTCTCAAGAGCGTATGACCTATATTCCGGCCAATGATTCATCTGACGGTGTATCACAAGTCATTTATCAAAGTAAGGATGGAACATCGACGAAAACATTCGACGCGCTGGATTGGTTAGCCCAGCTTGTCACCCACATCCCCAATAAAGGGGAACAGATGGTTCGTTATTACGGATTCTACTAAAATAAATCGCGCGGATTACGCAAAAAAGCCGGCACCGATGAGGCAGTCCCGGCGTTGATTGAATCTGAGGTTTCATCTAAAGAATTCCGTAAAAGCTGGGCTCGTTTGATACAGAAAATCTATAATGTTAATCCATTGGTGTGTTCTAAGTGTTTGGGATCTATGAAAATAATTTCATTTATCGAGGATGAACAGCTTGTGAAAAAGAGCCTCAAACACCTGGACTTATGGGATGTCAGGCGCAAACCGCCTGCGCGCGCTCATGGCCCGCCAACTGAAGCCTTTATCATCTATGATGAATCCTCATCGCCCAGCGCGGAAGATTACATGATCGATGCTGATTATCCGATTGAAACCTACCTTTAAAAAAATCCAGCTCTGGGCAAAGCGGTGAGCTATGCCCGAATTTGCCTAAATGCTCAATTGCACGTCAAAAAATCAATGTTGACAATAAAGCCCGCTTTCGTTATCTGGATAGTTATTGGTTCCGTTTAATTGACACCTCAATATGTTGTGCTGCAGATGAAGCCGATACACAATTCGCTATTTTCCCTTGATACGCACCATAAAAGCAATGTCTTATCTCAAGATGCTGAGAATATTGAAAAATACGCAAATAAGAAGTTGATCCTTCTCATCGGCCTGTTATTGAAGATGAGCCGGACTATGTGTCATCCAAAGGCTGGGCGGAGATGATAAAAAAAGTTTACGAAGCTGACCCCCTGCTGTGTCCGAAATGCGGAGGACAGATGAGAATCATCTCTTCTCCAGATTTCTCTGTGTTTGACCACAATTTTTTTTATGATATAGGTTGTAAGGGATGTCAGAGGGGAGAAATTGGACAAAAAAGAGAGTAAAGCACGGGAAAGCGTTAAAACCAAATTCCTATAAATTATTGACTTTCCGCAATTCACTCAATACAATTATGCTAGTGAGTAAAAATGGACATGGTTGAGAAAAGAAAAAATGGGATCCACCTTTTTGTAAACCAATGGAAAGCTGACAAAAATCAGAAAGGAATCACTAATTTCACAAAATTTAGAAAAGGGGGGACTATGAAAGCACTGACGCATTTGACAGTTATGACGCTGACTGCAATCTTGTTGTTCGGCGGGGGGATTCAGTCAGCGGCAACGCAAAGTAAAACAGGCGATCCCTTGCCATCATGGAATGACGGCGCAGCAAAGCAAAACATTATCAAGTTTGTGAAAACGGTTACGGATAAAGGCAGCCCCAACTATGTTACGCCCGAAAAGCGCATCGCTACCTTCGACAACGATGGGACGCTCTGGTCCGAACAACCCATGTATTTTCAATTGTTTTTTGTCATTGACCGGGTGAAAGCCCTCACACCGAAACATCCGGAATGGAAAACCCAGCAGCCTTTCAAGGCCGTGTTGGAAAACGATATGAAAGCGCTCGTCGCCAGTGGTGAGAAAGGAATCCTTCAGCTCGGGATGGCTACCCACGCCGGCATGACTACGGAGGAGTTCGAACGAATCGTCACAGACTGGCTCGCCATGGCCAAGCATCCACGCTTCAAGCGGCCGTTTACGGAGTTGGTTTATCAGCCGATGCTGGAGCTGCTTAGCTACATGCGCGCCAACGGTTTCAAGACCTATATCATCTCGGGAGGGGGCATTGAGTTCATGCGTCCTTGGACGGAGAAGGTGTACGGCATCCCGCCCGAGCAGGTGTTCGGCAGCAGTATCAAGACCAAGTTCGAGATGCAAAACGGCAAACCGGTTCTCACACGCCTTCCGGAAATCGAATTCATCGACGACAAAGAGGGCAAGCCGGTCGGCATCAACCAGTTTATTGGCCGTCGCCCCATAGCTGCATTCGGCAATTCCGACGGAGATCATCAGATGCTTCAGTGGACGGCTGCCGGCGACGGCGCACGCTTGATGCTCCTCGTTCGTCACACGGATGCCGAAAGAGAGTGGGCTTACGATCGGAAATCCGCTATCGGACACCTGGACAAGGCTCTGGATGAAGCTCGGGCCAAAGGGTGGATGGTCGTGGATATGAAAAAGGACTGGAAAGTGATTTATCCTTTTCAGCTTAAATAAATAAAAGTTCCGACAAGGAACCAAACCATACCAAAGGAGGCTTAAATGAAGAGATCAAATGTTAAACCCAAACGTATCCTTTTGATTGTTTTAGCGGCAGCGATGGCGATGGTATTGGCCACTGGACCGGCTTTGAGCCAGGATCAACAACCCAACATCCTGGTCATTATGGCCGACGACATCGGTGTTACCAACCTCAGCAGTTACAGCGACGGGCTTATGGGCTACAGAACGCCCCATATCGACCGTATCGCTCACGAAGGTATGCGCTTTACCGACTACTACGCCGAGCAGAGCTGCACCGCCGGGCGCTCCACGTTCATCACTGGTCAGGCCACCCTCAGAACCGGCCTGTCCAAGGTCGGGCTTCCCGGGGTCGACGTGGGACTGCAGGACCGGGACATCACCATCGCCCAGGCGCTCAAGCCGCTCGGGTACGCCACGGGACATTTCGGCAAGAACCACCTGGGCGACCTGGACAAGTACCTGCCGACCAACCACGGCTTCGACGAGTTCTTCGGCAACCTCTACCACCTCAACGCCGAGCAGGAGCCCGAGCACCCGGACTATCCCAAGGACCCCGAGTTTCGCAAGAAGTTCGGCCCCCGCGGCGTCATCAAGTCGAGCGTCGACGGCAAGGTCGAGGACATGGGTCCCCTGACCATAAAGCGCATGGAGACCATTGACGACGAGTTCCTCGCCGCCGCAAAGGACTACATCGAGCGCCAGAACAAGGCCGGCAAGCCGTGGTTTGTCTGGTACAACCCCACACGAATGCACTTCTACACCCATATCGGAGAGGAATGGGCGGGCAAGTCCGGCCAGGGCTTCTATGCCGACGGCATGCTCCAGCTCGACGACGGCGTCGGGCAGCTGCTGGACCTGCTCGACGAGCTGAAGATCGCCGACAACACCGTGGTCGTCTACACCACCGACAACGGACCGCACTTCAACGAATGGCCCGATGGTGCCATTACGCCGTTCCGGAGCGAGAAGGTCACCAACTGGGAGGGCGCCTTCCGGGTCCCAGCCATGATCCGCTGGCCGGGCAAGATCAAGGCTGGTGAGGTCTCGAACGAGATCGTCTCAGGGCTGGATTGGTTCCCGACGCTGCTCGCCGCGGCCGGTGAGCCGAACGTCAAGGAGAGGCTGCTCAAAGGCGAGTACCAGTCCGGCGGCAAGAGCTACAAGGTGCACCTGGACGGTTATAATCTCCTACCCTATCTGACCGGCAAGGAGCAGGAATCTCCGCGCAAGGAGTTCTTCTACTTCAACGACGACGGACAGCTCGTCGCACTTCGGTATGATGACTGGAAGCTTGTCTTCATGGAGCAGCGTGCGCACTACTTCGACGTCTGGTCCGAGCCCTATGTCGAACTGCGAGTGCCGAAGTTCTTCAACCTCCGCCGTGACCCGTACGAACGCGCCGACACCGACTCGAACAACTACCGGCGCTGGTGGATCCAGCATGCTTTTGTGGGCCTTCCGGCGCAGGGATTCGTGGCCAAGTTCTTGCAGACGTTCGCGGAGTTTCCGCCCAGCCAGGAACCGGCGGCGTTCAATCTCAAGCATGTGATGGAGAAGCTCCAGACCACCAATCCGGGGCGCTAAACGCCTGCCGTGCTCATGGGACGAGGTGGGCGCGCCGCCTTGGTGTTATCGGTAATTCGTGATTCACATTCAATGATCCATGAACAGAAAAAAATTTTTAGGGGGGACGACGAATTATGTCGACCTGTTGATTATGCATTATTTGCATCTGCATAACCATCCTTGGACCTCATAGGAGAGAATTGGTTATGGAGAATTTATTTCTTTATTAATGGAGCGATGAAGTGAAAGTTTCCTTCTCCAACATTTCTCCTCAAGGTCTCTAAGATGGCTTCGAAGTCGTCATCAGGGCCAGCAATGAAGAGAGGTTTGCCTTCTTTTTTGATAATCCGCCATTAAATACCTTCCATCCTGCTTTTCTTTGGACTATGGGACCTTTTTATGTAATTACTCAATAACTTGTGGCCGAAGGGGATGCGCGAGGGGAAGAGGAAGCGATTATTTTCTGAAGCTCTGGGATAGCATTAGTCTGATAAATTCGATCTTTAAGAAAATTCCAAAAGCTGATATTGTTTTTTCGGCATGTTCCCATTAGGCCAAGAAAGAGATCAGAAGCCCTGGCTCCGGCTGTGCTGCGATGACAGTTTCTGATTTTCCGCTGCACCACTTTTTCACGAACGTCCAGCTCGCAGGGATTATTGTGGAGAGGTATCTGGGGGAAAGACAGGACGGTCAGCAGCTCCGTTTTTTGTTGGAGGACTTTTTTGATACGTTGATTCAGCGCATAATAACCCGCTTCCGGCTTAAAGACTTTGTCAAACTCCCGCCATAGCCGCAGCTTGTCTTTCCGGCAGGGGGCCTGTTTATACTGGTTCAGCTTTTCATAGTAGGTCCACAGGGTATCCAAAAATTGATCCAAGGTGTGTCGAAATTTCGGAGTTAATGGATCCAAGGTTTTAAAATGCCGCGCCAAATGAACCCAACACAACTGAAGATAGGCGGTCAGCCCTTTGAATTGCTTGGCATCGTCGCATACCAGACGTTTCGTGGAGTCATCAGCCCAGAAAGCTGCGATCGCAGCAGCCTCGCGGACATAGCGAAGGGCCTGAGGATTAAAGTGAAGGATATCCGGATGGCCGAGCACCTTCTCTTCAAACTCCTGGTCATTGGAATAGACATGCGTCTTGAATCGCTCCAGGATCGTGACCAAGGTAGAGTGGGGAAGTTTTCTTCTAACATAAGCGATCGCTTCCTCATCAATGCGATAGCGGAGCGTATCAATTCGCCACAGAGCGCGTAAGGCTGCGAGCCGGTTTTTGTGTTTCCCGGTACGATAGGCCACGAAACTCTCATTGCCGGTGACGATGGTGGCTCCGTTTTTTCCTTGAAGCCTGGCGCCGGTGTCATCGATATGCTGATAGCCATGTTTTTGGACTCCCGCTCGGCAGGCTGCCTCGTTCTCTGCCTGGAATCGGGCAGCACTGGTCACGAGAAGAAAGGCCACCTCACCTTCCGAGATTCGGACGCCCATTCCGGAAAGAAAAGTCTGTAACAGTTTCTGTGGCATGCGTGCCTGATAATGGAGGGCCAGAACGAGATGTCTGATCCCTGGTCCAAAACTGCTACCCTCATAGCCCGGAGGAAGCTGCGATTCGTAGGTTTTTCTCTCCCGGACCGAATAATAACGTTCGAGCTCAAATTCGATATTGTCCGGCTCGATGCGAAGATCCTGAATGACGATCCTGCGGGAAAAGTCCTTGACATTTACAGGGTTCCTTTATAACGGGCATCTTTCGGTAAGAGTTCTTTTGAGATCGGGAGGCGAACTCTCCGGGTGATGGTGATGGTCTTTTTGGATTTTTTCCACCTGCTCCGTCGTTGTTTCTTTGTGGCGGGTGGATCCTCAGGGAGGGAGGGCTTGATATTGGGCCGCCCCTTCTCACCTTTGAGCCGACGGATCTCGTCCTTCAAGGTTTGAATGAGATTCTTCAACTCTTTGTTTTCCTCTTCAAGATTGAGAAGCCGAGTCGTCAATTCGGCAATGATCCGGATCAAGGATTCCTGGTCAAGCTTCTGGAGGTTCTTCTCTGTGGATGATTTGTCTCTTGACGTAACCATAATATAATTATACAATATGGCATTATGAAATACAATACCGAAATACAAAAAAAACAAAAGAAATTGATCAGGTCATTATCTCACATCGGCCCAGTGATCGAAGGCTCCTTGTCAACGGTCCAAAGAATCTGCGGTAATCCCCGATGTCAGTGCCGCACGGATCCAGCCAAGAAACATCCGGCGATGTATCTGACTTGGAAAAAGAATCAAAAGACCCAAGCACTCTATATCCCAGTGGCTAACCAGAAAGAGGCTGAACTCTGGAGTCAAAACTATAAAAAACTGAAAAAACAGATTAGAGAAGTCTCAGATTTCCACAAAAAATTGCTTCGATCAAAATAAACCCTTGTGCTCTCGTACCGCCCCTTCAGCCACAAGTTATTGAGTAATTACCATTATCAATAAAAAATAGCCGTGTTGTGACTTTTCTCCATCTCTTTCTTTATGCGGAATTAGATGTATTCGTAATCATTTAAATTACTCAACTAAAAATGATAGAATGAATATGATAGGGGATCAGATATGAACAAACAAATACAAGAAATCGCTAAAGTAATAGCAACCAGAAAATGTGTCTTATTTGCAGGTTCCGGTTTAACAGCCAATAGTGGTGGAGCTACCTGGAAACAGCTTGTTGATTATTTAAAAAAAGGGAGATTAGGGACGGGTATTGATATATTGATAAGATTTTAAAAATGCCCTAACAAAATGATTGTAAAAGGTAAAGGAGTCAAGTCTTCCGTTGACTCTTGTATAAAATCAATATAACTCACAGAAGACTTGAACCCATCATAGTGCAGTAAGTAGTATCGTCGAAAGATTGAAACAAGAAATCGGAAGGAATAAAAACTTGAAAAAGCAT
>SDBV01006888.1_pt1 | contig 15628 bp, 7 predicted proteins | sample 2277081 | NCBI WGS metagenome assembly SDBV01 (sample SAMN10402039, study PRJNA504765) | marine sediment metagenome | isolation source: marine sediment core GS10_PC15, 223 cmbsf | place: Arctic Ocean: Southern Knipovich Ridge | collected 2010
GTCCGTAGCGTGGATATCCGAACGTAAAGATGTCCTGAGCACTTTGTTTTGGATGTTAACAATGCACGCGTATTTGCGCTATGTCAAAACACCCGGCAAAACTAACTATTCTCTCGTAATGTTGGTTTTTGTGCTCGGCCTTATGGCAAAACCAATGCTCGTAACATTGCCGCTGGTATTGCTGTTGCTTGACTATTGGCCATTGAAACGTTTTGAACTCGTAAAAGCCGACAGGCCGAAATTCTTTTCGCTGGTCCTGGAAAAAATCCCCTTGATCTCTCTTGCTGCTGTTTCGTCGGTTATTACTTTCCTGGTACAAAAGGCCGGTGGCGCGGTTTCAGATATGAACAATATCTCTTTATACATGCGAATCAGCAATGCAATTGTTTCATACGGAACATACATCTGGAAAATGTTTTTCCCCGCGAGGTTGGCTCTGTTTTATCCGCATCAAGGACCTGGCTTGGGTTTTTGGCGGGTGATCATTATGGCGATACTGCTGATTACTATAACCGTCTGGGCGGTCCGCATTGCAAAAACTAAGGCATACGTGATCATCGGTTGGCTGTGGTACTTAGGAACGCTTGTTCCCGTTATCGGCATCGTTCAGGTCGGGGGGCAAAGCATGGCTGACCGTTATACTTACATACCCTATATAGGCCTGTTTATCGTCATCGGCTGGGCACTCAGTGACATTACCGCGAAATGGAAACAACAAAAAATTATACTAGCCTTTTTGGCAATAACCGTTTTTATATCTATGTCGATCTGCTCCTTACTTCAGATAAGATACTGGAAAAACTCGACTGCACTTTTCAGTCATTCGATCGATGTCACTGACGATAACTACGTCGCCTATTGTTGTTTGGCTGATGTCCCGCGTCAAGCCGGGAAGTTTGATGAATCCATAGCTCTCAACCTAAAAGCTCTGGAGATAAGACCGGGCTATGGATATGCACACATAGGTCTTGGCCGGGCTTATAACGAACTCGGTCGGCTTGACAAAGCCATTGAGCATTTCAACGAAGCGTTAAAATCGTTTCCCGATCATCCTAACATACACGCAGATATTGGCGTCGCCTATGGTAAACAGGATCAACTCGAAAAGGCTGTCAAGCACCTTACTCGTGCAGTGGAGATCGATCCGGACTCGGCCGGGCCCCACCAAGGTCTTGGATATGCCTTGATGAGACAGCGTAAGTTCAATCGGGCTATACCGCACTTTCAAAAAGCCACAGAGATCAAGCCGGATTCTACTTTGGCATATCTTCGTCTGGCTGAAATCTTCAGTGAAAGAGGCGAACCTGTCGAGGCGTTGAAACATCTGCGAATAATAATCAGCATTGATCCCGATTCTGCGAAAGCCTTGAATTTGATGGCATGGATATTCGCCACTGACCATGACGCCAAAAACCGTAACAGCAGCGAAGCTGTAAGGCTTGCAAAAAAGGCCTGTGAACTAACGAGTTACGAAAGGCTGGAATTGGTTGACACGCTCGCCGCTGCTTATGCCGCTGCCGGAGATTTTAACCAGGCCGTAACAATACAGGAAAGAGCGTTACGATCGGCACGTGAAACACAATATGAGGATCTGATAAAAGAACTTCAAGAGCGGTTGAATTTATATAAATCCGGAAAACCGTATATCGAACCGCAGTCAAAAACAGAAAAATGAAAGGTAAATATGTTATGATCAGGGCAATTAAGCCGTACATTGTTGTATTACTCACTTTCGTTTTATCTACATTATTTGGCTGTCTAAATAGTAATGAAAATTCGGGATTTGCCAAAAACGATAAAGAACCGGCTGGAACCAACAGATATCCTCCCAATATTGTACTCGTCATTACCGATGACCAGGGGTATGGGGACCTGGCCCGTTGCGGCAATCCGGATATCGTTACGCCATGTATCGATTCGTTTGCCGAACATGCGGTGGTCTTTAATCAGTTTTTGTGCTCTCCGGTATGTTCTCCAACTCGCTCCAGTCTTTTAACCGGACGTTACAATTACCGGACACAAGTTGTCGATACCTTTAAGGGACGCTCAGTAATGAATCCGGAGGAAGTAACGCTTGCGGAAATACTGAAAGAAAATAGTTATAATACCGGCATATTTGGTAAATGGCATCTGGGAGATAATTATCCTATGCGGCCGCAGGATCAGGGATTTGATGAAGTCCTGGTGCATCTCGGCGGCGGCATTGGACAACCAAGCGACCCCGAAGACGGCAGCAGATATTTCGATCCTGTTTTGCAGCACAACGGCATAGAAACCAAATTTGATGGATACTGCATGGATGTCTATACGGATCATGCTTTGAGTTTTATCGAGGAAAACCGGACCAGGCCGTTTTTTGTGTATTTAGCCACTAATACGCCACACGCTCCCTGGGATGATGTGCCGCAGAAGTACCGCGACATGTATAAAGATATCCCCAAACCCTCCGGTGTGTATTACGGAATGATAAGCAACATCGATGATAATTTCCAAAGGGTATTGGATAAGATTGATGATCTGGGATTAACTGACAATACGATTGTGATTTTTATGAGTGACAATGGACAGGCATCGGCAGGGGCCTCCCGATATACCGCAGGATTAAGAGGGAGAAAAGGAATGGTATACGAAAATGGCATTCGTGTTCCGTTTTTTATTCGCTGGCCCAATGGTTTTACTACCGCCAAAACCATAGAAACCATGGCGGCTCATATTGATATTTTTCCAACCCTGCTGACCGCGGCGGGCATTGCGATTCCCGATTCCATAAAATATGACGGCAGAAATTTAATGCCCCTTATCAAGCAAGACGATCCGCCATGGGAGGATAGGAATATTGCCTTCCAGTTCCACAGAGGCAATGCGCCCAATCTCTACCAGAACAGTGCCATTCGTTCCCAGAACTGGAAATTAATAAACAACAGGCAAGTCGGTGAAATGGGGGCCGTTACTCCCAGCTTTGAATTGTACGATCTTGCCAATGATCCCGGCGAGAACATCAACCTTGCAGCCGATAATCCGAAAAAGGTCAACCGGATGCGGGCCGCCTATGAACAGTGGTTTGCCGATGTCACAAGCGCAGGTTTTGATCTTCCACGTGCATACATAGGAACAGAAAATCAAAATCCTGCTACGTTTACCAAGCAGGATTTGTGGATACCCAAAGGCGGGCCCGAAACCAACGGGTACTTCAGGGCCTACGTTACAACTGCCGGTAAGTACAATATAACTCTGCAATTTGCAAGGGCGTCATCTGCCGGCAAGACAGTGCGATTTATGACTCAGGGAGTAGATATAACCGGTAAGATTCCGGACGGGGCAAAAGAATTTGTTTTTAAAAATGTAACCCTCAAAGAAGGGGCCCATAACCTTAGGGCCTGGAAAATTGACAACGGTAACAAACTCACTCTTCGTACAATTGTAGAAGATGTAATGGGCAAGTGAAATGAATGTATACATTAAAAGGCGGGACGAGGTCCAATCGTTTTTGATCTGGAAATGTATGAAAGAATGAAATATAATGCTAAGTAGGTTGCGGACCGATCGTTCTGCAATAAAAACCCCATGCGGTACGTCTCGTAGCTTAAGACAAACCGGTAATTGATATTAAGATCGAAAGTTTTTATGATGAAAAAAAATCTAAACAGAAGAGAATTTTTACAGTTGTCAGGTGCAGGCCTTGTTTGCCTTCTTTCTGAGGCGAATCTTTATGCCATGCAAAAACGGCAGGGGCATGTAAATCTGCTTTTTATTATGACCGATCAGCAGCGGTTCGATGCACTGAGCTATGCCGGCAATAAAATCCTGAAAACGCCGAATATGGACCGGATTGCACGAGAGGGAGCGTGGTTTAAAAATACACATACACAATGCGCTGTTTGCGGGCCTGCCAGGGCAGCGATGCTTACAGGTCACTCGGTGGCAAATACCAAAGCGATTACAAACAAAACGGCCTATCTTCCGGAATCGGCAGGCATTATGCCGATGAAGACTTACGATGAGATATTAGCAGAAAACGGATACGAATGTGAATATTACGGCAAGTGGCACTCGCCGGTATTTAAGGGGAAGTGTTATGGCGATCCGGTAACGATGGCGGGTATACACAAAACAGAAGTAGGCCCGGGGCATAAAGAAGCGTATATGCAATATCTCAATCCGTTGTATCCCGACAGAAAACTCAAAGAAAATGAGTTTAAAGACACGCTTACAGACAGGCCCTACCGACCTTACCCGCTTGATAAACGGTTTGACCTCAAGAAAAATGGCAAGAACTCAGATATCAGGGTCGGACAAGCAGATATTCACGGGGTCACACAGATCCCCGCAAAATACCACATGCCGGCTTTTGAAGCGGGTGAAGCTCTTCATGCATTGGATAAATTAAAAGATAAACCGTTTAGCATTACCTGTTCGTTCCATCATCCGCATCCGCCATACCTGGCTACTGAGGAATATATTAAAATGTTCCCTGCGGAAAAAATGGTTCCGCCGGTAAACATTGATGATGATATGGCAGATTCGCCGTATCTAAAAATGAAAAAACGCACCCGCAAGGACTATTCTGACCCGACAAAGATCCAACATTTCATAGCAGAATATTACGCCTTGTGTAAGGAAGTTGACGATCAGGTAGGTCAGCTCTTGGACAAGCTCGACGAATATGGACTAACAGACAACACCATGGTTATCTTTGTCAGCGATCACGGTGAAATGCTCGGAGACCACGGGATGAAGGGCAAATTCTGTTTCTACGAAGCATCCTCTCATGTCCCAATGATGATCAGGTTCCCCGGAAGAATTAAGCCGAGAACAAAAGTCAATTCTCCGGTATCAAACATAGATCTGTTCGCAACGATCATGGATTATCTAAATATGCCTTCTCACCCCTCTGACGGCACCAGCCTTCGCGGGCTGATAGAAGGCACTGCCAATAAAGATACTTATGTGGTGACCGAATGGCTCAGTAGCTTAGAAAGTAAACCGTCTCACATGGTACTAAAAGGCGGCTGGAAATTAATGCGGCCACACGACTCGGCCAAAAAAGTAAGAAAGGGCCTGTACAACCTGAATAACGATCCGCATGAGTTGAAGAATTTACTGGCAAACAAGGCTGGTTCAAAAAAATATGCTGCCAAGGTATCCGAACTGGAAACCTGTTTCCAGGAATGGATGGAACGGACGAGCCAAAACAAGCTGTAATGCACAATAAAATATTTAATTGATATGAATGAAAGCAAAGGAATGAACATGAACTTTTTACATCAAACTATCAACAGTGCCCTGATCCTGGCTTTGATCTGTGCAACCCTCCCGCAGACAGCATTCGCGGGACCGCGGGAAGATGTGCTGAAGCCCTATGACGGCCCGTCCATTCCCGGCGCCGATCCCAGCACGCTGAAAGGCAAAGTGATGACCGGCTATCAAGGCTGGTTCAACTGCGAAGGCGACGGGGCTAATCTCACCTGGACGCACTGGGCAAAAGACCTCGGTAAACCTTTCCAGCCCGGCAATATCGCCGTCGATCAGTGGCCGGACGTTTCAGAATTCGACGATGACGAACTCTACACCACTGTCTTTCGCTATAAAGACGGAACCCCTGCCAAAACCTTCAGCTCGCACAACCGTAAAACCGTACTCCGCCACTTTAAGTGGATGCGCGACTACGGCATCGATGGAGCCTTCGTGCAGCGGTTTGCCAATGGCCTCAAGGACAGGACCTTACGATACCATAAGGACAAGGTGTTATCAAGCGCACGTGAAGGGGCCAACCGCTACGGACGAACCTATACGATCATGTATGACCTTACCGGCATACCGGATGATTATATCATAAAGGTCTTCGACGACTGGCGCATGCTGCGAGACAAAATGCACATCACCGAGGACCCCGCCTTCCAGCATCATAATGGAAAGCCCATTGTGGGCATCTGGGGTGTCGGCTTTAACGGCCAGATCAAGAAACGCCCCGATTTTAAGGAATGCACAAAACTGATCAAAAAATTTAAAGCAGACGGTTGCAGCGTGATGGTTGGAACAGCAACCGGATGGCGTGCACAGGACAGGGATGCTACGCAGGATCCCGATCTCCATAAGGTGCTGCTGACCGCTGATGTGATCAGCCCCTGGTCCGTAGGACGCTTTGGCACCCTGGATGGGGCCAAAAAACACGCCGAAAAATATTGGCAGCAGGATGTCGTATGGGCGAAAGAACATGGCATCGACTATATGCCGGTCGTCTTTCCGGGCTTTAGCTGGCACAACCTGACGGGCAAAAAACTTGCCTCGATCCCTCGACGCGACGGACAGTTCATGTGGTCGCAGATTGTGGCCAACAAAAAGGCCGGCGCAGATATGCTCTATATCGCCATGTTCGACGAGGTCGACGAAGCCACCGCCATCTTCAAATGCACAAACAACCCGCCGACGAGTGACGGGGTGAAATTCTTAACAATGAACGGGCTCCCGAGCGACTTTTACCTGCGCCTTACCGGACAGGCAGGCAAGCTGCTTCGAGATGAGATACCGCTGACAGAAACCGTTCCGGCAAGCGTGCATAAACCCTGTACGGTAAATCCGCTTTGCCAGGTTGATGGTGTCGAGCAGTACGATCTGACTAAACCGACGTTGTTTATAATGCCTTACACGCATCTCGACGACATCTGGCGTTGGTCCTACCCTCAGACCATTCGCGATTTCCTAAAGAACACGCTGGACGACAACTTTGAGGCTTTCGAAAAATATCCGCACTATATTTTAAACTGGTCAGGTGCCAGCCGCTACGCCATGATGAAAGAATACTATCCGGAAAAATATAAAGAAATGAAGAAATGGATAGATAAAGGGCGCTGGTTCCCGAGCGGCAGTTCGTGGGTTGAAAACGATACAAACGTACCCTCGACCGAATCGATCATTCGCCAGATATTGCTTGGTCGTGAATATTTCTACAATGAATTCGGCAAAGAGAGTCTCGAATACATGCTGCCGGACTGCTTCGGTTTTCCATACTCGCTGCCTTCTGTTCTGAGTCACTGCGGGCTCCGCGGTTTCTCAACGCAAAAACTAACCTGGGAATCGGCCAACGGAATCCCGTTTAATCTCGGACGCTGGGTAGGCCCGGATGGCGAGTCGGTTATTGCTACACTAAATGCCGGCGACTACGCCAGAAGGCATACAGATGTCTATACCACACATGAACCTACACTCAAACGTCTGGAAGAAAACCGGAAGGAAACGGGCCTGGCGGTTGACCTTTACTATATGGGCGGCGGTGACGAGCAAAACAATTCTGACCGCGGTGGACGGCCTCAGAGCTATTCGCTTGAGACCCTTGAGAAATGCTATGCGACCGAGGGTCCGGTCAAAGTTGTCGCCGGTCGCTCCGATCTGATGGTTCGCAACATCACCGATGAACAAATGGAAAAATTCCCAACATGGGAAAAGGACCTGCTGCTCATCAAGCACTCCACCGGCGTGCTTACATCGCAATCATATATGAAACAACTTAACCGCAATGCCGAACTGCTGGCTGATGCCGGCGAACGTGCCGCTGTTTCAGCAACGCTCCTAAACGGAGCAGTATATCCGATCGATGCCCTGAACCAGGCGTGGGGACTTACCCTGCGTAACCAGTTCCACGACACTTTGCCGGGAACCAGTCTCCCGAAGGCCTATGAATATGCATGGAACGACGGGATCATTTCGCTCAATCAGTTTGACGGAGTCTATACCGATGCCATCGGTTCGCTGGCTCGTTCGCTTAATACCGATGTGCCCGGCGTACCGCTGGTAATTTATAACCCGCTTTCGATAGCACGTGAAGATATCGTCGAAGCTTTGGTTCCCGAGGAATTGGCGGGTGCTAAAGCTATCACCGCTTACGATGCACAGGGGCAGAAGTTGCCTACGCAGTTGACAACCGGATGGGACGGAAAACGACGTGTGCTTTTCCAGGCAAAACTTCCACCCGTCGGTGCCGCGGTCTACGCACTGCGTGAAGGTAAACCGCCAAGAGTAAAGAGCGAACTCCGTGTTGGAAAAAATTTACTCGAAAACGATCGTTATAAAGTCGAGATCGATAAGAATGGCGACATCGCCGGCATCTTCGACAAACGCGTTGGCAAAGAGCTGCTCGAAAAGCCGGCACAGCTGGAGTTCATTGCAGACTTCCCGGATACTAAGCCCGCATGGCGTATCTACTGGAAAGACATCAAAGAACCGGCCCGCAGTGTGGCTGCTAAGCCCGTTTCGGTTCGCGTGATAGAAAAAGGACCGCTTCGTATTGCTGTCGAAATAGTACGCGAGAATGAAGGCTCAAAGATCGCACAGCGAATCCGCCTATCGTCAGGTGATGACGGCAACCGTGTGGAAGTTGCTAACCACTTCGATTGGAAGAGTCGCGGCACGCTGCTAAAGGCTGCGTTCCACTTGACCGCATCGGCACCTGAGGCAACCTACAATCTGGACCTGGGAACGATTAAGCGCGGCAATAGTCATAAAAAACAATATGAAGTTCCAGCCCATGCGTGGATCGATCTGACAGACAATTCCGGCGCCTACGGTGTATCGGTACTGACCGGATCGAAATATGGAAGTGACAAACCGGACGACAACACCCTGCGTTTGACGTTGCTTCACACGCCCGACACCAAAGAGAGCGAAGACGAAACACGCGACCAAGGCGTCATGAGGGAAATGCGGTGGCAGGACTGGGGACGTCATGAGTTCAATTATGCCATCACCGGTCACAAAGGCGACTGGCGCGACGATACCCACTGGCAAGCGCTGCGGTTTGAACAACGACCAGCCGCTTTCGTCGTGCCTCGTTACAAAGGCAACAAAGCAAGCACCTACTCTCTGCTAAGCATCGATAATCCGCAGGTAAACATCCAGGCCGTGAAGATGGCCCAGGACGAAAACATCTCAGGCGTCGTCGTACGCATGCAGGAATTGTCGGGACGGGCGTGTAAAGATGTCACACTGTCGGCAGCGATCCCGTTCACAGCCGCTGAGAAGATCGACGGAGCAGAACGCAAGCTCGATCAAAAGCTGGCTGTGCAGGACGGCACATTGAAGATGGACTTTACGCCTTACGAACTGAAAACTGTTCTGTTAACAATACCAGGCGCCGATGTCAAAAACGAAACAAAACCAGTCGCACTGAAATACGACTGCGACATCTTCAGCTATAACCACAACCGTGAAGACGGCTACATTAATATCAAGAGCAAGAAAATGGCCTTTGCCGGAAGCTTTGACGGTAAGGGCAACACCTACCCAGCCGAGATGATCGAGAACACCGTTGAACTTGGCAATGTCTCCTTCGAGATTGGTTCGCGTAATAGTGGTGTTCGCAATTCCGTGATATGTCGCGGGCAAAGCATTGACTTGCCGGTTGGCACTGAAGTCCTGCATATATTGACAGCCGCTGACATAGATACCGACGTGGTCTTCAAGGCTGGCGACACCGAATTCCCACTGACCATCGGAGGCTGGTCGGGTTACATAGGATCGTGGGACAACCGCGAGTTTGAGGGATTTGTTGCCGAGTTGTCATATTCGCTGCGTAATGACTTAGAGCGTATCGAGCCTGCCTACGTTCGCGATCAGCGTATTGCATGGTACGCCTCGCACCGTCACTTACCAGCCAATGACACACTTTATGAATACGGTTATATGTTTGCCTACCGTCTGGATATCCCAGAAGGCGCTACTAGTCTCACGCTGCCGAATTCACCGTTCGTGCGTATTATTGCTATGAGCGTCGGCGACGAAGGCCGTGCCACCGCATTGCAGTCGCCTTTCGAGGATCTCCATCGCGATAATGCTTTCCGCAGCCGCTTCGACAAACTGCTGACTGCAACAAAATAAAAAAACCAAAACGTCGGCGTCATTGCCGCCAACCTCATGATTAAAGAAATAAAAATTGAAGGAGTGAAGCATGGAAACAACGACTCGCGGAAGATTCGCAAAAACACTGGCACTGTTTCTCCCCGGCATTTTTCTGCTGGGCTTTAACATCGGCACCGGCAGCGTAACCTCTATGGCAAAGGCAGGAGCCACCTATGGCATGTCTCTCTTGTGGACGATCATTGCATCCTGTCTGGCGACATTCTGCTTGATCAACGTTTATGGCAAGTACACACTCGTCACCGGCGAAACCGCCCTGCAGGCATTCCGCAAACACATCCATCCGGGCCTGGGCATCTTCTTTATAGTCGCTCTCACCGCCGGCGTTAGTGGCAGCGTCATGGGAGTGATGGGCATCGTCGCCGCCGTCAGTACCGAGTGGTCCAAGACGATGATCGCCGGTGGAATACATCCCGTCTACTTCGCAGCCTTCTTTAGCGCATTGGTTTACTTCATTTTCTGGAACGGCAGAACACAGTTCTTCGAACGAAGTCTGGCTGTTATGGTTGCGATTATGGCCGGCTGTTTTGTTCTGAACTTCTTTCTCATGATGCCGCCGCCGATCGATATACTGAAGGGGATGATCCCCAGCCTTCCTGAAGTTCCTGCCGATGCGGGAAAAGGACCGTTCCTGGTCATTGCATCCATGGTGGGAACCACGGTGTATCCCGGACTTTTCATTATACGAACCACACTGGTCAAGGAAGCGGGATGGACCATGAAGGACCTGAAGCAACAACGGATCGACGCGATGGTATCGGTGACTATGATGTTTGTCATCAGCGCTTCGATCATGGCAGCTGCCGCCGCAACCTTGTACAAAGAAGGGCATGGCTTAACGAAAGCCGCTGAGATGATCACGCTGCTGGAGCCGTTGGTTGGTTCCTTTGCCACTGCTATATTCGCCATCGGCATCATCGCCGCAGGCGTTTCTTCCCAGTTTCCAAATGTTCTGCTGCTGCCATGGCTGTTATGCGACTACAACCAGTCCGAACGAAAAATGACCCTGCCGAAATACCGCATCATGGTGTTTGTCATCTCGCTTTTGGGGCTGGTTGTTCCCGTCTTCGGGATGCGTCCGATTCTGGTGCTGATCGTTTCTCAGGCCCTGCAATCCGTAATCTTGCCGCTTACGATCGGATGTATTCTGTATCTGGCGAATCGTAAGGATTTGATGGGCGAATTCAAGAATAAGCTGTCGACGAATATCGTGCTTGTCATACTTTTGATACTCTCAACCTTTACCACCTATAAGGGTGTGATCGGTGTTATCGGAAAACTTGGCGAGCTCTTTGCCTAATAAGTAATTGGAGTAACACTTATGAAAATACCATCTATACTTATTCTACCATTCAACCGGGTCTGGCGGACCTATCCCGGCGGCAAAAAGCTCGACCTCATGGAAGGCAAAGCGAAACCAGAGGACTCACACTTCCCCGAAGACTGGATCGGCTCGACCACCCGCGCGGTAAACGAAGGCCGTGAACATCTTACCGAGGAAGGCTTGTCCAAAGTCACCGTCGATGATGAAACGCTAACCCTCAAAGCGCTCTGCGAAAAACAGCCCAACGCAATACTAGGCGACGCACACGTAGAAAAATACGGACCGAACACTCAGATCCTGCTCAAGTTCCTCGATTCAGCGGTCCGCCTCCATATCCAGTGCCATCCGACAATTCCCTTTGCTCAAAAGCACTTAAACAGCAACTCCGGAAAAACCGAGGGCTACATTATCCTGGGTAGTCGCGACGACGTCAAGGAACCTTACATCTATATGGGCTTCCAGCACCCCCCTGAAAAAGCCGCCTTCAAACAGATGATCGAGCAGCAGGACAGCGATGCCATACTCGCCTGCTTCGAAAAGATCCCCATCAAGCCGGGCGATGTTTTCATGGTTCCGGGCGGCATGCCGCACGCCATCGGCGAAGGCGTCTTCATGATAGAGATCATGGAGCCAACCGACTTTGCCGTTCGGATAGAGTTCGAACGCGGCGGCTACGTATTACCGGAGAAGGCACGCTTCATGAACCGCGGTATCGATTTTGCCCTCTCCATGTTTAACTTTGAACCAACCCCGGTTGAGGCGATCAAAGATCGTTTCTTCTGTCAGCCGCGTGTGCTTGAAACGCAAAACAAAAGCACCGAATACGCTTTGATCGATGACCGGAAAACCCCCTGCTACAGCGTCAACCGCATCGACGTCAGGGATTGCTATGTAAAAGAAGCTGACACGTTCTATGTCGGCATTGTTTCAAAGGGATCCGGCTCGATCGTTACCGGCGGCGAAACCCATCCGGCCAGCGAAGGCGCAAAATTCTTTGTTCCTTACCAAACCGGCCCCGTCACATTCGGATCAAAAAGCGGAATGGAAATAATCGCCACCTTTCCTCCCGAATAATATCAGACAACTAGCTGACCAAAAAGAAAAAAACGCCCAGCCGCTTAGCTGGGCACAGGTTACAATTTATATTGGAGATTCCAGATGAATATTTCAATACCCAAAACCATGTTGCTGCTCCTTTTGATCGCCTTGCCCGCTTGCAGTGCCACCCCAGACAGGACCAGAACCAGGACCGGGCCCGATGTACTGAAGCCATATACCGGACCATCGGTCCGGGGCACCGACCCCACCACGCTGACAGGCAAAGTTATGACCGGCTATCAAGGCTGGTTCAACTGCCCAGGCGACGGAGCCGATCTTGGCTGGGGGCATTGGGGAGCAAGTCGGGGAAGACGTTTTGAGCCCGGAAGTGTCACCGTCGATCTTTGGCCTGACGTTTCCGAATACGATGACGACGAACTGTATACCACAGCATTTACCCATGCAGACGGAACACCTGCCAAGGTCTTTAGCTCGCACAATAAAAAAACCGTCCTCCGCCACTTCAAGTGGATGCGAGACTACGGGATCGATGGTGCCTTCGTGCAAAGATTTAGCCATAGCCTGCACAGAAGGACCAGCAAATATCACAAAGACAAAGTCTTATCCAGCGCACGCGAAGGAGCCAACCGCTACGGACGAACCTACGCCGTAATGTATGACATCACCTCTATGCCGGACGAACATCTCATCAGGGTATACGACGACTGGAAAATACTCTGTGACAAAATGCACATCACCGAGGACCCAGCCTACCAGCACCATAATGGAAAACCGTTAGTGACCATCTGGGGCGTCGGTTTTAACGACAGGATCAAAAAGCGAGCAGGCTTGCAGGTCTGCAAAGAACTGATCCAAAAATTCAAAGCGAACGGGTATAGCGTCATGCTAGGCACAGCCACAGGATGGCGTACGCAAGACCTCGATGGGCTAGCCGATCCCGAGCTGCATAGCGTGCTGCTGCTGGCCGATGTGCTAAGCCCTTGGCCCGTCGGACGTTTCAAAGACCTGCCGGGCCTCCAGCAACACGCAAAAAAATACTGGCAAAAGGATGTTCTCTGGGCCAAAGAGCACAACATCGACTACATGCCCGTCGTCTACCCGGGCTTTAGCTGGCACAACATGAAGGGCGATGGCCTGGGCAAGATCCCCCGGCTAAAGGGAAAGTTTTTCTGGTCGCAGATCGTCGCCAACAAAAAGGCCGGCGCAAACATGCTCTACATCGCAATGTTCGACGAAGTGGATGAAGCCACTGCTATCTTTAAATGCACGAATAACCCGCCGGTTAGCGAGGAATCAAAATTCTTAACATTTGAAGGACTCCCAAGCGACTTTTACCTGCAACTGGCCGGAGAAGCTGGAAAGCTGCTTAGAGACGAGATCCCTCTAAGCACCACGGTTCCGGTACCACGATGATCGGGTTAAAGCGATATTAAAAACGGTTGCCGATCTTCGGGGAATATACTGTAAGGACTAATTGTTAAGGGAAAATAGATGGAACTGGAAAAATACTCATTCGGTGTCGGTGACCGATTCGGTCATCAGGGCAAAGCACAACTCAATGCCATTATCAAAGCCAAACAAAAAGGGCTGGACATTGTACCGGTCTGGAATAAATCCCACAGGGAACACACTATCATTGGAACTGATCCGTGCGATGTACGAACCGAAGCCGACACAGCGGTTAAAGAATTGAACTGGACAGGCTCCTACTGTGTTGATGCCGATCATATCAATATGAGCAATGTCGATCTGTTTATTGAACACAGCAATTTTTTCACACTCGATGTAGCCGATTACATTGGCAAGGTGCCAGGCCCGGACGATCAAAAGCGATTTCGGGATGCGGCGTTAAAATATGTCGGCACGCTGAATATCCCTGATATCAAAGAGCAGTTTGAGATCACCGAAGCTGACATTGATCAGATCGGCAGCAAGTTTCTTTTTGCTGTAAACCAAGCCGGCCGTATCTATCGTCACATCGAACAGGCCAAGGGAAAAGACAACTTCATCACCGAAGTCTCGATGGACGAATCGGACGCCCCGCAAAATCCGGCAGAGCTATTCTTTATCCTGTTGATGATCGCCGAAGAGGAAATCCCCGCCCAGACGATAGCTCCCAAGTTTACCGGCAGGTTTAACAAGGGCGTTGATTATGTCGGAGGCGTTGCACAGTTTGAAAAAGAATTCAACCAGGATATCGCGATGATCAATTTCGCGATCAAAGAATTCGGACTTCCGGACAATCTGAAGTTAAGCGTGCATTCCGGTAGCGATAAATTCTCGATCTACGGACCGATCAACAAGGCGTTAAAGAAATTCGACGCAGGCGTTCATATTAAAACGGCTGGAACTACATGGCTGGAAGAATTGATCGGCATGGCACAGGCAGACGGAGACGCCCTTGAGATCGCTAAGACAATTTACAGAAAGTCGTTGACTCATTATGATCAACTCTGCCAACCATACGCCACTGTGATCGATATCGATAAAAGCAAACTTCCCTCTTCAGACGACATTGAAAAATGGGATGGACAGACCTTTGCCGATGCCCTGCGACACGATCAGACCTGCAGCAGTTATAATCCTGATCTTCGGCAACTCCTTCATGTCGGTTATAAAATTGCCGCTGCAATGGCAAACCGGTACACTGATGCCTTAGAGACATACGAAGAAACAATCGCAAAAAATGTAACACACAATATTTACGCGCGTCACATACTTCCGGTATTTAGCTGATTGGAGACGAGATTCCGCTGAGCATAACGCAAACAAAAAAGCCCGGGGTGATTTTCAATTTTCTATTTTTTATTGTCTATTTTCAATTTTCAAAGATCCAAACTGTAACATTCTTGTAACGTTTTTGGGCTATTTTTGCTGTGCCTTGCGACGCTGTCGCTTGACGTGATCTTCCGTCTTCGTCAAGACTTCGACGCGACAGGGCTGACCTGGACGTGACCTGCTGGTCCCTTCGACTGCCGCTCAGGGCAGGCGATGCTTGTCTCTGCTTCCGTCTTCGTCTCACTTACGTCTACGCTCCACCCGTCTACGCCAAGGCTTCGACGTGGCAGGCGAGCTACGACGCCACAGGTCGATGCGACAGGTAGTCTTATATATTATACACTATATATGTAACAAGTCAAATTGTTTTATGAAAATTTAACAAATTTTTATAAAAAAATACTAACTCCTAATATTTAAATCCTAAACAAATCATAAATTCAAAAAGCTAATGATCAAAACTTCCGGCTTCGCCGGATTAAAAGGTTATTTTGGCCACCGAACTGCCTAATAGGCAGATAATCAATCTATTACTTTAGCTGTCTGAGCAATGCAAGT
>SDBV01006889.1_pt1 | contig 15627 bp, 13 predicted proteins | sample 2277081 | NCBI WGS metagenome assembly SDBV01 (sample SAMN10402039, study PRJNA504765) | marine sediment metagenome | isolation source: marine sediment core GS10_PC15, 223 cmbsf | place: Arctic Ocean: Southern Knipovich Ridge | collected 2010
CTATACCACACGGTCGCAGCATACTGCAACATTTGATCTGTCGAGCCTTGGACATACCGCCCACCACGCAGTTTATCCCCGGTTTTAAGTGCATCTCGGGGAATTTATACCTCGGACAGAATGTTTCGGTTTGCGACACGTTTTTTGTGGACTATGCCCCGATTTATATAAGCGATAATGTCGGGTTTTCGTATCGAAACATAGTTATTACCTCCCAGCATGATTTAAAGACCTTCGACAAGATCATCGCCAAGCCCATCGTTATCGAAAGAAATGTCTGGATAACCACAAACGTCACTATCTTGGGCGGCGTGCGGATCGGTGAAAACTCGGTCATTGGTGCCGGAAGCGTCGTGACGCACGATATACCGACTAATGTCTTTGCAGCCGGGAATCCATGCAGGCCGATTAAAGAAATAACACGAGGCGCCCGTAATTAAGCGGACTGTCAGCCCCCAATCTTCCTGAACATCGAGACCAAGGAGTTTTTCTACTCCGGCGCTGATATCCGAAGAGGGGAACGATCGAACATATTGTTCTCGTATCAGAACAATCTGGGGCGTTTCGGCCACATTTCTTGAAGGGCTGAATGAGAATTTTGGCATGAATTTCGCAAAGCATTACTACCGCAAAGCCAGGCATTATCTTGCGTATATCAGGTGGCGCAGGCGAGGGGGGGGCATTCCCGTTCCCGGACTGGTTAAACAGCGGCGCATCCTGAAGCTGGCTAAACAGTACCATTGCTCGACTTTCGTGGAGACCGGCACGTTCCACGGCGAAATGGTGGAGAGTGTGTACAAGCATTTTCAGCGCGTACTTTCGGTGGAACTACTCGAATCTCTCTTCGAGGAGAACAAGGCCCGATTCCGCGGAATTCGCAACATCTCCCTGTTCCACGGAAAAAGTGAACAAGTATTACCCGAAATGATTCGGCACATTCAGGGCCAGGCCCTCTTTTGGTTGGATGCACATTACAGCGGTCCCGGGACGGGCGGGAAAGACAACCATTGTCCTATCCTGCTAGAACTCGATGCGATCCGTCAGGCCCGCGAGAGAAAGGATTGCCTCGTGGTAGATGACGCCCGATGTTTCGACGGAACAGATGGCTATCCATCTCGTGACTTTCTGGAAAAAGCGATACGAAAAATAAATCCTTCTTACAAGATTTATCTGGAGAACGACGCTTTAATTGCGGTTCCGTCTTAAGTCTGAAATTCGGGTGTAATTCGAATTTTCATCTTCTGTACACTTCGAATGAAGCCAACACTTCCGATCAGATCGGCCCGCGGGCGTCGTTTAAAGATAATTTGCGAACCGGCCTGTGAACCGACGGGATTCCGCTTAGTAATACATATCAAATTATGACTAAACGATCACCAAAACTTGTTGCAATGTTGAGAGTCAAAGACGGGATGTTTTTTCTGCTGCGTTGGCTTGAAAACATTGGTTCACTGGTAGACGAGATCGTCGTGGTGGACAATGGATCCACAGACGGAACATATGAGCATCTTCAAAAACATCCAAAGGTTATCTCGATAGATCGAACGGAAGGATTTGACGAAGGCCGTGACAAGATACTTGCGTACAAGCGTGCAAAAGAGAGGAATCCCGACTGGATTATCTGGTTGGACGTGGATGAAATATTTGAGGACCGCATGACGCGCCAACGTGTGGAAAAGATGATGGCATCGCGTTGGATTACACGGTACTTTTTCCGTCGGTTTCACCTCCAGGGCGACGAACGTCACTTTCAGGCAGACAGAAGAAATCTTCTGTGGATCGCCTGCCCAAATCGCGTTCTTTGGAAAGATCAGCCTACGGGTTTCTTTCTGAATAAACGGATCCACAACGGTCTTATCCAAGGCATCCGCGGTTTGGGGTGGCCTTCTTCGATTCGCATACGTCATTTCGTTTACCTGGACGAGTACAATAAATATGTCGCTCAAAAAACCGAAACCTATATCCAAATAGATCCGGCCCGGAAGGAAATGTACATTCGCCATCGCGACAAAAGAGTTCGTACATGGACTTGGTATGAGTATCACGAACACCCTGTTCTTGTGTCGCTCCGAACGATGCTTTATTCCACTCTTTTTCTGTTTTGTTTCGCCTTGTATTTGATTCGAAAATATACAAAAAGGATTCTCGGAATTCTGCGCCATGACAAATCGAACCCTTGAAAAAGAAAGATGGATACATCGTTTATCCGCATTAGGGGGAATAACCCGGAGCGGCGCCTCACGGATAAAAAGTATGGCTCGGCGTGCAATGCGACGCGCCAGGGGACTGCGAGATCTCAGTGGAGATCGGAACATGGAATGGATGTACCTGGCGACGCGAATGGGGCAATATAACCACAATGAAGCCCGGGTACTGGACTTCGGATGCGGATCGGGAATACTCTCCATCGCCGCGGCGAACATGGGACAAGAAGTGTTGGCGATTGATCTGACGCCACAATCTTTTTCGGGCCCGTATCCAAACATTGAGTTTCGCCAGACCGACATCATGGCCTTGGACGAACGAAAAGAACAATTCTCCCTGATTCTCAGTTGCTCCACAATTGAGCACGTCGGTTTGAGCGGACGCTATTCCTCCATCGAATTCACCGATGGAGACTTAAAGGCTATGGACAAACTTGGAAAATTGCTACGGCCACAAGGGCATATTATTATGACGCTTCCCGTCGGGCAGGATGCTGTTTTCTCTCCATATCATAGAGTGTACGGGCGGGATCGCCTTCCCAGGCTGCTGGAAGGATATGAAATCGTGGAATCTCAGTTCTCCCGCAAGGATCGGCGAAATATTTGGCTTCCCTGCTCGCGAGAAGAGGCCTTATGTGATATTGCGGACGCTCATTATTACGCTCTCGCGTTCCTCGTGTTATGCAATCCCTCGTAGAGTTTCTATACGAACAACTCCTCGTCAGCCCGAGACCGAGCGAGGCGGTTGTGGGCAAGGACGCTGTAACCGGTCGGAATGTGGCAAGTCAAGTCAAGGGTCAGTGGATTTAATATGGTCCCGACGATTCACCTGATGATTGACCAAATCGGAAAATAGAATTGCTCGACTCCATTCTACATCTTGTAATTCAACTCGCCTTGCCGTTGCTGTGTCTGGTGGCACTTTGCCTGATGGCAACCCGTTCGTCGTTCTTCACCATCGTTCTCGTTTGGGCGGGGATTCTATGGAGCGGGTACTGGCAAGGACTCATCGAGCCGATCATCTGGACGTCGCCTTTGGGGGTTAATGTTGCTTTGATGGATATCATCGCCACGGTTCTCATGGGGGGGGCGATCCTGCGACTGACCTCCACGCGGCGCGTCTCCGGGCTGCAGAAGCTTTTCCTGGTCTATTGCGCGATTGTGGCCATCTCCTATTTGCGGGGAACAATAGCTTTTGGTCTACAATCCGCTACGAATAATCTTCGGACCGTGTACTACTTCCTTTCCGTCACACTGTATTTCAGTACGTGCACCCTCGGCCGCCATGAATTGCGAAACATCATGTACACTTGGTTTGCCGGGACGGGGATCCTGGTAGCATTGGCGATGGCACGATGGTCGGCAATAATAATGCCCTCTTTCCTGGATTTCATAGTCATTCCTCCCAAGTGTGGCCTGCGAGTTCTCTATGCCATCCCGGCGTTTCTTTTGGCGCAGTCGTTGTTAATCCTGATCCTGAACCGCCGCCGTCGATGGAGTGTAGGAATTCCCATTATAGCCACGGCCATTCTGGCTATAACGGTTCTCCTTCTGCAACATCGGACGGTATGGGTGGTATTGATCGTTACCGGGGCCTTGGTTATCTGGAAAAAACCAGCCTTGCGATCCCGGGTCAGTCTGGTAGCCGTCTTCGTATTGCTCCTTCTCATAGTCATGGGCCTGACGATAATTGGCCCGCAGATATTTTCCGCCTTGAAGCTCTCCGCCACCAGAGCAACGAGTGCCCAAAGCACCTTTACCTGGCGTATTGCGGGTTGGCGGGCGTTATTCTCTCATATGAGTGCGACCGACTACCTCTTCGGCATGCCGTTCGGCGAATCATATTTCATCGAAGAAATCCATGAACGGGGCAATATTTCGCCGCACAGCCTGTACGTATCCATCATTGCCCGCGTCGGTCTGCCTGGGCTGTTGCTGTTCGTCGGGCTGTACCTTCGCACGTTAGGAAAATTGGCCAAATATCCCTTCACCACGGAGACGCCCTATCTTTCCTCTAGTATCCTATGGTTTCTCCTGGTTGGCCAACTGGTCTATGGGATTGCCTATTCGTTATCATATTCCCAGGGAATCTTCTTAGGCCTGGCCATGGCGATGGCCACATGTAAACCGCTCGCCGCTAAATCCAGAATTAATACACGAATACACGGGGCACTGTATGGCGAGGAGAGAAATCGAGCATGAAAAAAATATTACAAAAACATTATGAGCATAAATATTCTCATGAAAACAAACAGGTTGTGATTGAATCAATACGAAAAACACATATACCAACCTCACGTTTTGAGGCGGCCGTTAAGTTTTTTCCGCGTTACTTTCAAGGGGGAAATATACTTGAGCTTGGGGCGGGCAATGGAAATGTCTCAAAAAAACTCCTAGAAATTGACACAAGAATCTCAAGCTATACTGTCGGAGACATAAGTCTCCCTCGTCTTGAGGGCATGGCGAAAAATCTGAAAGATGATCGCATCTCAATTTTGGAACTGGATGCGGAAAATATTCCCAAAGACAAATATGGTCAATATGACGCCATTATAATGATTGCACTTATCGAACACCTGGTTGACCCGTTACGAGCGATGCAAGCAATAAGGAGGCTCTTGAAACCCGGCGGTTTTGTTTACATCGACACGCCAAATATTGCCAAGTACACACGAAGAATAAAACTCCTTTTAGGCAGATTCCCGTCCACTGCGTCGAAGAACGAAGGGTTGACTACGTATTCCAATGAACCGGTGTACCTGCATGATGAGGGCCATCTTCATTATTATACTTATCGTTCGTTGTCGCGGATGCTTATCGAAAGATGTAATTTTTCTCGGGTTGTAAAACTCGGCTATCACGTTGGACGACCAGTGCTGGGAAAAATTATCCACCATTTATTGGCCTGGATTTGGCCTGAGATGTTTTCGGAGCTGGTCATTCTGGCTTATGGGTAGATACAAAAACGCTAAAAATGAGCGAACTCCCGGCAAATCAAGAACACGGTCGATACCCAGGCGCAAACAAGTTGTATTCACCTCCCAAATTAAACGAAAGTTCCCCCTTGCGTATTTCCGTCCTGTTAACTTGTCATAATCGGCGTGATCAGACGCTGGCGTGTCTGGATCGGGTTTTCCGCCAGGAGCTGCCTGAGGGATACATCCTCGAAGTATTTCTGGTCGATGACGGCAGCACAGACGGTTCGGGGGGCGCCGTTCGGCGGCACTTCCCGCAGGTTCATATTCTGAAAGGGAGCGGGAATCTTTTCTGGACCGGCGGGATGAGGGTGGCGTATGAAGCGGCCAAGACTACTGATCCCGACTTTTACCTCTGGTTGAACGACGATACCATGCTCAATCCAACGGCAGTGGCCACACTATTGGAAACACATCAGCTCTTGGGGGAGCAGGGAGACTCGTCAGCCATCATCGTGGGTTCCGTTAAGGATCCGGACACGGGCCGATTTACCTATGGCGGGGTGGTCCGCTGTAGTCGCTGGCATCCGATGAAATTCGCGCCGGTCGAACCCGGAGATCGCCCCAAACCGTGCGACACGTTCAACGGCAACTGTGTATTGATTCCCCGAAATGTGGCCCGACTGGTTGGAAATCTGGACAAGGCGTTTACTCACGCCATGGGAGACACCGACTACGGGCTTCGCGCGCTTCGGGCCGGCTGTTCAAACTGGGTCGCACCCGGTTCGGTCGGGGCTTGCCGACGCAACATTCCGCAAAACGAAAATACAATGACACGCCGCTCCTTTCGAGAACGTTGGCGCCAAGTGAATAAGTCCAAAGGGTTGCCTCCTAAAGAATACGCCTCGCTTCTCCGTCGCCATGGAGGACCGCTGTGGTTCGTGTTTTGGTGCCTACCATACGTGCGTATGATGCTTGGAGGCAGACTTCCAGCGAAATAAATAATGATGAAGATTTTATTATCCGCCTACGCATGTGAACCAAATCGGGGTTCCGAACCCGGATTCGGATGGAACTGGGCTTGGGAATACGCAAAAAACGGCCATGACGTATGGGTCTTGACCCGACCGACGGGAAAATCAGCGATTCAGCAGATACTCCGTCAGCAACCCCAAAAGAACTTGCATTGGGTCTTTTTGCCCCCTCCTCAGACTGCGAGTCGCATCTTTGGCGGAGAATTAGGGGTTTATGCTCGCTATATTGCTTGGCAGTATCGAGTTTTGCGCGTAGCACGCAAACTGAACGATAAGCAGCAATTCGATATTATTCACCACGTCACCTGGGGCAGTCTGTGGTGGGGTTCGCCTCTCTGGAGAATCGGCAAACCGTTCGTATTCGGGCCCATTGGAGGTGGACAGGTCACGCCAAAGGCGTTTCGAAACCACTACCAACACATGGGCCGCTTGTCTCTATTCCGAGACTGGGCAATGGATCGACTACTACGATGGAACTATTTGGCCCGATCCACAGTCCGCCACGCAGCTCTGGTATTGGCGACCAATCGAGAAACGAAAGACAAAGCCCGCTCCCTCGGGGCAAGGTCGGTTAAACTGTTCCTTGACACCTCTCTTCCGAAAGAATCCATTTCCTCCTGTCCGCCGTCTCGGTCGCCATCCTCCCCCACCCGATTCCTATGGGTCGGCCGGATTCTACCTCGCAAGGGACTAAAACTCTGCTTAGAAGCGTTAGCGGACATCAGCAGCCAATTGGATGTCTCTTTAACCATCCTGGGGGACGGACCTCTCGGGCCACAAGTTCCCAATTGGATTGCGGAACTCAAACTGGAGCACAGATGCACTTGGCGTGGCCATGTTTCCTGGAACGAGGTGCGCAAGGCATATCGTGAACACGACGTTTTTGTTTTCTCCAGCCTGCGAGATTCCTTCGGCAGTCAGCTTCTGGAGGCCGCTGCGTGGGGGCTCCCGATTATTTGCCTGGATCACCAGGGAGCAAGGGATTTTCTGCCCTCGGGAGCAACTATAAAGGTTCCCGTAACCACCCCGAAAAAAACGGAAAAGGAATTCGCCGCGGCGATGGAAACACTCGCCCGTGAACCCCAGCAGCGACAGCGCATGGGCGAAATCGCTTGGGGGTGGGCGAAGAATAAAACATGGGACAAATCGGTCGTCAAGGCACTCAAGTGGTATGAAGAACTTATTAATAAGAGTCCTCGCAATACGCTGCGGCGCAAATCGAAATCAAGGGAAAAAACACCTTGTGTGAATTGTGGACAAGGATAAGCATGCGCCGAATGAAAGAACAATTACGGTACTTACGAAAACATCCTGCATTTCAATCGGCACCTCTATCGACTTTGTGGCGGTTATTATTGTGGTGGTTTCATTGTCGATTGGCATTGCCCGCAATTGTTTATTTGTCCTCCTTCGACATACGACTATTCCTTCCTTCAGAGTGGAGAGGTATAGCAAAACTAATCTACGTGTTTCGAGATCGGTATGAAAATGAACTCCTTTTTGTAAAAAAAGCCTTAACAGAAGGATGTGTGTTTTTGGATGTGGGCGCTGCCTTCGGAATCTATACCTTGACAGCCGCAAAATGCGTAGGTTCACTCGGACATGTGCTCGCTTTCGAGCCAACGCAAAGCACCTGCCACATTCTACGCCGCAATCTAAAGTTGAGTCAGCAGCCCAATATCGTTTCATTCCAAGTCGCTTTGGCGGACGACGAAGGAACGGGAAGGGTGTATCACAATGCAGACAGTAGCCGAAATTCAATGGCGCCCAGTGATACGAGTTTCGAAGAAGTGCGCACCACGCGACTCGACGAAGCAGTTCAAGCCCAAGGATTGTCCCGGGTTGACCTCATAAAAATTGACGTGGAGGGCGCAGAACAACTCGTGCTCCAAGGGGCAAAGAAGTGCTTAACTGAGCATCGCCCAAAAATTATCTTTGAAATAAACCCCGCCATGGCACAGTTGCTTGGACTTTCCCCTAACGGCGCCTGGAATGTGTTAGAATGGCTAGATTACCGATTCTTTACTGTGACGGTTACCGGTGATCTGACACCTCTTAAAACTTGCCCTGCCGGAGGCAACGTGGTCGCACTACCCAAAGGAAAAGTGTAAGGCCGCTTTCTTTCAAACTAAACGGGCTCAGAAATGGGAAATCATTCCCGCACTCGCTAATATCGTATCATGCCCGACAAATCCAAAAGGATCCGTACAAGAGCAAAGGTGTGTATCCTCCAGCAATTGGTGCCCGCCCATCGTCTGGAGTTTTTCGCTCGCCTGAAGCAGACCCTGGGCGAACGCAACATTGAATTGGTTCTGCTCTACGACACACCCGTCGAGACCCGCTGGAGTCTCAGGGAGGGTGTAGAGGTGCCTTTCGGGGTGCGGATACAAAATCGTTATCTGCCGATCGGGCGAAAACGGGCACTCTGCTGGCAGCCGTGCCTGCGACACTTACGTGGAGCGGACCTGGTCATAGTCGAGCAGGCCACGCGAATGCTCGTTAACTATGTTCTCTTGGCCCAGCAGATGCTCGGGCTGCGAAAACTGGCCTTTTGGGGCCATGGCAAAAAACTCGATGCCGACCAGGCAATTCGGTGGGCCGAACGCATCAAGCGATGGATGTCGCGCAAGGTTGCATGGTGGTTCGCCTACAACGAACTTAGTGCAAATATCGTCCGTTCGCTCGGGTTCCCGGGGGAGCGAATTACTTGTGTGCAAAACACAATCGACACAAAATCCCTTATCCAAGCCCGCCAGGCCATAAGCAACGACGAACTGGAAGCGTTGCGCAAGGGAATTGGTTTGACCGGCCGAAATGTAGGGTTGTTTTCCGGGACGATGTATCCAGCCAAACGCATCGGGTTTCTCCTGGATTCCGCCAGGCGGATTCGAAAGGCCGTTCCCGACTTCGAGATGCTCTTTCTCGGTGATGGACTGGATAATTCTCTCGTAAAATCCGCCGTGAAAACAGACCCCTGGATTCATTACATGGGCCCGAAACACGAAACAGAAAAGGTGCCATACTGGATGCTCGCCAAGGTGCTGCTGGTACCCGGCGTCGTCGGACTGGTGATCGTCGATGCCTTCGCCCTGGAAGTCCCCCTGGTCACTACCGACGTGACAGGGCACGGCCCGGAAATCGATTATCTGCGCGACGGCGTTAACGGGATCATGGTTCGGACGAACGATGACCCGGGGCGATACGCCTCCGTCGTTGCGGACCTGTTAAAAAACGAACCAAAACGCCGCCACCTCATTGTTGGCTGCGAGGCCTCCCAACAAACGTATACCCTTGATAACATGGTGAACCGATTTACTGAAGGGATCCAACAGTCCTTAATGCAATGAGCATAATTTGAAAATCATATTCTTACACAATTATTATCAAACCCCCGGCGGCGAGGATGAGAGCTTCCGTAGTGAATCCATGCTCCTTCGCAGCCACGGACATCACGTCGTTTCCTCTTGTGCACACAATGCGTCCATACAAACAAAAAACCTGTTGAACGTCGCGCTGAATACAGTTTGGAATCACCGCACATACTGGTCTTTGCGAAGATTGTGCAAAATTGAACGCCCGCATATAATACACTGCCAGAATATCTTTCCACTTCTCTCTCCTTCCGTCTACTACGCCGCAAAAGCCGAAGGAATCCCGGTCGTTCAGACCCTTCGCAATTACCGACTTCTTTGTCCCGGCGCTACTTTGTTTCGCCAAGGGGATATCTGTAACAAATGCCTTTCACATAAGTTGCTCTTACCGGCACTTCGCCATCGCTGCTATCGTCAAAGTTTTCCGGGAAGCGCCGTTGTCAGTGGTATGATTTTGTTTCACAGATTACTTCAAACATGGAAACGAAAAATAACCATTTATATTGCCCTTACGGATTTCAGCCGGAATTTATTCATTCAAGAAGGACTCCCGGAAGACAGGATTTATGTCAAGCCCAACTTCCTTTCCGAAGATCCCGGGATCGTCCGGAAAAAATTGAGATACGCCCTGTTCGTCGGGAGACTCTCTCCGGAAAAGGGCCTTCAAACACTGCTGGACGCCTGGAAGAACCTTGGGCGCTCCCTCCCGCTCAAGATCGTCGGGGATGGTCCAATGGCGCCTCTGGTTCGCCGGGAGGAGCAGCGGAACCCCGCCATTCAATGGCTGGGACGCCTCCCGAGCGAAACGGTGCTCGACCTTATGGGCCAAGCCGACTTCCTGGTCTTCCCCTCCCTGTGCTACGAAACGTTCGGGCGCGTAGCCATAGAAGCCTTCGCCAAGGGCACACCTGTCATCGCAAGCAATCTCGGTGCAATGGCGGAAATAATACGAGACGGACGAACGGGACTGCTCTACCGTCCGGGTGATGCGGACGATCTGTCAGCCGTAGTGCAATGGGCTTTGTCCCACCCCGAGCGGTTAGCTGCGATGCGCAAGGCGGCGCGGGCTGAGTTCGAGGCCAAATACACCGCCGAACGAAATTACAAAATGATAATGGATATCTATCAGGCTGCAATAGCGCGGCGGCGTCCTTGAAAAAACATCTCCGCGGATGGCTGTCTTCGGGCTGTATGATATGCTCTCAACCTTTGTCTTCCTCCCCGCCCTGCCTTTCACTTTTGACAGTAACCGCGGATGGCGTCGAGGAAGTCGTCCCCGTATTGCGCGAGTTTGCGCTCCCCGACGCCGGTGATCTGCCTCATTTCTTGGGGACTGGTTGGGACGTCACGGGCCATCTCGTGCAGCGTTCGGTCCGAAAACACAATAAACGGCGGAACTCCCCCACGACGGGCGAGGCGGGTTCTGACGTCCCGCAATTGTTCGAACAGATCGAAATCGTAATCGGAGACAACTTCCCCCCGGCGGGAGCGGGGCTGTTTGGCCGCTGGGCGAGACTTGGTGCGTTTCTTCTCGAACACCTCGAACTCCGCCCGTCCGAACAGCACGTTTCGGCCTTTCGGGGAGACCCGCAGCGTCGGATATTCCCCCCCGTCCAAAAGCAGGCAGCCCTGAGCGACGAGATTGTTCACAATCCGCCGCCACCACCGCTTGTTCTTGCCCCTTTCCTTCCCGACCCCGTAAGTCTTGATGCGGTCGTGGCCGAGTTGTCGGATCTTCTTGGTATTCGCGCCGATGACAACATCCACGACATGCCCGGCCCCGAACCGCTGGGCGGTCCGCATGATTGCGGACATGATCATCTGGGCCTCGACGGTCGCGTCAATTCGCTCGACATCCCCTGTGCATATATCGCACGCGCCGCAATTATCGCCCTCATACGCCTGGCCGAAATAGGCAAGAATCTGCCGCCGGCGACAGGTGGCTGAGCCGGCGTAATTCACCATTTCGCCCAGCTTCCGTTCAGCGACGGAGCGTTCGGAGTCGTCTTCTATCTTTCCGATGAAGTAACGAATCGTCGAGATATCCCCGTAGCTGAAATACATCACACAGTGCGCGGGTTCTCCGTCCCGGCCGGCCCGGCCTATCTCCTGGTAATATCCCTCCATGTTCTTCGGCAAATCGCCGTGCAGCACGAAGCGAACGTTGGATTTGTCGATTCCCATCCCAAAGGCGATAGTGGCGACGATGACGTTGATTTCGTCACGGTTGAAAGCGTCCTGATTCGCCTTTCTCTGGTCGTTAGTCATCCCGGCGTGATACGGGCGGGCCTTTATGCCCATACCGGTAAGAAACGCAGCCGTCGCCTCCACGTCGGCTCGCGTCGTGCGATAAACGATTCCCGCCTCACCCGGATGCTTGCGGAGAAACGTGAGAATCTGCATGTCCAGATCGTCTTTCGGATCGATCTGAAAGAATAGATTAGCCCGATCGAAGTTCGCCCGCACGATCATCGGACGGCGCAACCCAAGCCGTTGGATAATGTCCTCCTGCACCTTGTGCGTCGCCGTAGCCGTAAACGCCGCAACGGAAACACCTTGGAACTCCGAGACGATCATCGAGAGATTCAGGTAGTCCGGGCGAAAGTCGTGACCCCACTCCGATATGCAGTGCGCCTCGTCGATAGCGAACAGGCATAACGGCAGCGCCTTGAGAGTGTTGAGGAAATCGCGCCGCGCAAATCGCTCGGGAGCGACATAGAGCAGGTCAAGCTCTCCGGCGGAAAGCCTGTCCAATACGCCCGTCTGCTGGGCGATTTGCAGAGAACTGTTGAGGTATTCCGCCTGCAGGCCGTTTTCGTTGGCGGCGTCGACCTGATCCTTCATCAGCGATATCAGCGGGCTGATAACGATACACGTACCGGCGAGCATATGGGCGGGCAACTGATAGCACAACGATTTGCCGCCACCGGTGGGCATAACGGCAAAAACGTCCCGTCCCCCCAGCACAGTCCGAACAATTTCCTCCTGATTCGGCCGAAAATGGCGAAACCCGAATACCCGCTCCATCGCCGCGGCGAGATCATTGCCAATTTCATGCTGTGAGGGATTCGTCATGGCCGGGATTATACACCAATCGACACGATACGACAGGTCGCCTCGTGCAACCAGTTGCGTTGTTGGTTGTAACACGGGTTTTCATTCATTTTTTTCGGAACTAGGTAAAAGGCTCGCCTTGAATTTCCGATGTAAAGTACAGCAAGGATTGGGGTGTGATCGTTTCGGGCGTGTGCCGATGGCTTATCGCCCGCCAGATCGCACCGGATTGATGACATAATTGGTATAGTTGCGGGACGTTCAGGCCGCCGAAGAGATTTTTTGGCGATTTGAACTACCGCAAAGCGTAACGTCAAATGGGGCGGTTGGGTTAAGAAGGTCGGCCACGTCACGCTCTTTCACCAGATTTTTACTGGTAGGCGCCAGTCTTTCGGGACCGGTCCAAGCTCTGCGCATACAGGCGGGGCAGAAACATGAAGGAGAAACATAGCAATGGATATTAACGCTCTGGTCGTGGACGACTCCGGAATCATGCGAAAGCTGGTGATGCGCAACCTGACGGAGAGCAAAATTGCACGGTTTACGTTCACCGAGGCCAAAGACGGCCTGGACGGACTGGAAAAACTCGACCCCAAGCACACAGACATAATCTTTCTGGACTGGAACATGCCGAACATGAACGGCATTGAATTTGTACGAAAAGTGCGTGCCACGGTCAAAAAGCACATCCTGATCGTGATGGTCACCACCGAGGGAACAATGGGTAAGGTCGAAGAAGCCCTCGACGACGCCGGGGCAGATGGATACATCGTAAAGCCGTTCACGGCCGAGGTGCTCCAGAAGAAGCTGACGCCCCTGCTGGAGAAACTGAACCAAGGAAAAAAGAAGTCCGGCGGATTCTTCGGGAAGCTGGCAAAAATAGCATGACCTTCAATGTTCGATGTACGACGGGCACACCGTCGAAAGGAAAGTAGCCATGGATGAAACAACTGGAACAAAAGATGCAGCCGTAGAACACATAGAGTATGTCGACAAGGCGGCGATAGAGATATTAGGCTCCACCTGCGGGCTTGAGCTCGAGTTGATAGATGATCCCGGAAACCTTACCGAGGATGGTCTGATTATCGCCATAATATCGTTGGTCGGAGACGTGGGGTGGTCCATTTTTCTCGGCTTTCCGCCTAAGACGGCCGTGGCGGCGGCATCCAAGTTCGCAGGGTTCGATATCCCCTTCGAAAGCGACGACATGGGCGACGCCGTCGGAGAACTGGCCAACATGGTCGCCGGGCATGTCAAGATCATGTTGGATCAACGGTCCGTCAAGGCGGATATCTCTCTCCCAAGTGTCATACGGGCCGAACACCTGGAGGTTCTGAGCCGGCATACAACCGTAGCCCGAAAAAAGTGTTTCAATACGACGGCGGGTAAGCTGTGGATCGGAGTCACCGTGGGCGGTACTCCGGGCATCATCGCATAATCAACCATTACTACAGCCCTGTTATCTGACATAGCCGGGCCAAGGCTTCAGGAAGCCGACATGACAAAATCGCGACAAACAACTGCCAGTACTCTTGATGACCTAAGCGCGAAACTTCTAGCTGCCGATCCGGGCGACAAGGAAACCGTTGCTCAGGTCGGTTTGATCATCGAAAAAATTCTGTCCAAGGCGTCCAAGACCAAGAAAGCGAAACTGCCAAAGGACGTTCGTGCGTCGCTTAACCTCGCTCTGGAGACCCTTCAGTCTATCTATGAGGACGGCGTCGCGGAAGCTACAACCGCCATGGGCGCCATTGCCTCAACCGTCGCGGCTGCGGGGGAATGCCTGAGCAGCGGCAACGGGCCTGAGGAAGTGACCGCCCTGCAAGAGGCAACCGAGAATCTCCAAGCCATACTCTCGCCTGGCAGCGGACCTCCGGCTGTCGAGGGTGAGGCGCAGCCCTCCCCCAAGCCAAGCGGCGATCAGAACGCAGAATCTGACCCGACCGGTGCGGTGTCGGACGACGGGAAAGAGGATATGGCGTCCACCCTCCCGCAAGATGCGGATCTCGAACTTTTGGGAGAATTCATCACCGAATGTGTGGATCACATTTCCGGGGGCGAGGCAGCCCTCCTGGACCTGGAAAGCAACCCCGATGACAATGAACAAATCAATACTGTCTTCCGCGCCTTCCACACCATCAAGGGGACGTCGGGTTTTCTTGGTCTTGATCAAGTTCAGAAACTTTCGCACCTGGCGGAAAATCTTCTGGACCGCGCGCGGGAGGGACAGATCAAGATTGTGGGAGGCTACGCCGACCTGGCCCTGAAGTCCTGCGACGCCCTGCGGACGATGATCGAAGGTCTGGAGGGCCTGAAACCCGGTGCGCAGCTGGTGATTCCCGATTATTATTCCGAACTGCTCATTGAACTGTCCAACCCGGAAGATGTCGGGATCGGCGAAGAAGCTTCCGTGGAGGAAATGCGCCTCGGTGATATTCTCGTAGGCAAAAACTTTGCCAAGCGTTCGGAGGTCGAAAAGGCCGCCAAAGAACAGGGCGGCCGGCGGATCGGTGAGGTGCTGATCGAGAAAAAGGCCGTCACCCCGTCCGATGTGGCCGAGGCAATCCGCACGCAGAAAAAGATCAGCGGCCGAACGACCGAGGCGACCATACGGGTGGGCACCGGCCGTCTGGACAGTCTTATCAACATGGTCGGCGAACTCGTCATTGCACAATCCATGGTCGCTGAAGATTCCGAAGTCATCAAGGGTTCGGCCCCGCGGCTGGCGAAGAACGTCTCTCACGCAGGGAAGATCATTCGCGAGCTTCAGGATCTGACCATGGCGTTGCGGATGGTGCCCTTGAAGGGGACGTTCCAGAAGATGGCCCGGCTGGTGCGTGACCTGGCGCGCAAGGCGGGCAAGTCCGTTCAGTTCATCACCGAGGGGGAGGAAACCGAAATCGACCGCAACATGGTCGAAGTGCTCAACGACCCGCTCACCCACATGATGCGCAACGCCGTGGATCACGGTGTAGAGACGAACGAGCAGCGCGCCGCCGCCGGTAAGGACCCGACCGGAACGGTCCGGTTGCGGGCCTATCATTCCGCG
>SDBV01006890.1_pt1 | contig 15624 bp, 22 predicted proteins | sample 2277081 | NCBI WGS metagenome assembly SDBV01 (sample SAMN10402039, study PRJNA504765) | marine sediment metagenome | isolation source: marine sediment core GS10_PC15, 223 cmbsf | place: Arctic Ocean: Southern Knipovich Ridge | collected 2010
AAAAAAAGTCCTATAATTAATAGTATGTTAATCAGTTGCCATTTGTCCATAATTTACGTCATTTTAGTGTTAATGAGTAGGAATGTAAACTTGATTGACATTTGTACTTTTCCTATTTTTTTGGATTAGCCCCGTTGTTATAACACCAGCGGAAAGGCTTACACCCACAATATATACCGGTAAGGTTTTGTGATTTGCATTTACGTAGGATCCTGGCGGAGCTTCTCTAAATTCATTATCAATAACGATCCAGTTTACGACAAACGTTGAAATAAGAATCCCTGCGGCCGCAATCTGATAAGGGCGCATACTCTTGTCCTGATTTATCGTTTCTTTTAAATGAAGGTTTGAAAAATCAAAAATTGTATCCATTGGGCTGTATTGGCCTTGAATACATTGACAGGATAGGATTAAAATTATAGGCAGAATTTTAATCATTGTCTTTTAGAATTAATGAGATCATCGTAAGTGCAGCCCCAGGGTTCAAGAATGATTAACAATTTTGCCAAGACGGTGTGCGGAATCGGCGTTGTACTATTTAGGTAATTGTACCAGGTCTTTCGTGATATTCCGAGAAGTTCCCAAATAGGGGGTTTGATAATATAGCGGTAGTGGAATAGGTTATTATTAAGCCAGGACTTGATATTGTTATCCGTCGTAATTTCCAGTAATCTGACTTCGATTGCGCGGCTGACCATAATAGGTAATTTGCTTGCAGATCCGTAGATCGATTGTAAAATTCTACATTGTTTCTGAGAAATGCAAATGAGGATATTAACAAGTTCTTAAAAAAACCATGTTAACAACCTCTGAACAGATGATTATTTCTCGATCTTAATAACCTGGTTATATTTGATAATGGTGTAAGGATTAAGAGATTTGATTTGCTGTTTAAGATCTTTTTTCTTAAACCAACCGCGCCCCAGGGGAAACCCTTCGCGCCTTTCTTTATAAACGACCTGGATAAGCGAATCGGGAACCACGATATTAACCTGGCTTGAATCGGATCCGGCCGGCCGATACCAGGAGAAATCTATCCACTGATCAGTGAAATTTGCGCGTTGCGCTGTGATCTCGGTTATGGCGGTGCTATCCCTTACATAAACCACAAAATCCCTTCTATGCTCTGTAACGGCCTTAGAATATAATTCGGCATTCCGGAGTTTTATATTGAATTCCCGCTTTAGTTCATCCCGAAGATCCGGAAAAGCTTTTTTTACCTCAGCAATATCCAGGCGCAGGACTCCGACTTTTGCGGCCATAGAATCCTGAAGGGACTCCATGCCGGTGGCCAGGTCAACAATGTTTTGTTCAAGTCTCAGGTTGTTTCGCCTTTGATTTATGAACTGCCCGGTCATAAAGGTAAGGGCCGCCAGGACCAGGAGGGTAAAAATGAATAAATAACCGTTGATCTTCATTTTAAGCGTTTTAGAATTTCATATCTGCATATATATACAGAGCGTCTGGGAATATTGGATTCTCAGGGGCTTAACTATGTGATTTCCGCCGGTATTCACGGATTTTCTTACAATGCTACTCCATTATCAGTGATAACCCACGTATGAACACTAACCAAATGCGTACGTGCTGTCTCAGCAGCTCCACCACCTGTATATTTTGAATTACCTGCATGAAAATTTACTCCTGATTGTACTTCTTGTGCTGCCCAGGCAATTAATATAGCATCATAATTAGCCGTTGTTAATGTCACCCCTCCAAGCATATTCGGCATATCTGTAATACTTGTAATAGTCCAATTATCCAAAGCAAGAGTTGTGAGAGATGAGCAACCATAAAAAGTAGCTGCGAATGTGGTAGCACTACTTATATTCCATGAACTCACATCGATAGATGTAAGAGATGTACAACCATAAAAAGCATAATAAAATGTAGTTACACTACTTACATCCCATGAACTGACATCAAGGGTTACAAGTGATGAGCAATCACGAAAAGCACGAGCAAATGTAGTTACACCACTGACATCCCATGAACTGACATCAAGGGTTACAAGTGATGAGCAATTACGAAAAGCACTCGTAAATGTTGTCACACTGCTAACGTCAAGTACATCAGTAGCATTAACAACCAGGTTTTCACATCCGTAAAAATAATCATTGCTGTTCCCTAATAAAAGTTCACTCCAATTTTCAATAGTTAATATCTTCAGTTTATCACCGGTATTATTAAACCTCCAACCATTGATTGTACCTGCTGTTATTTTAACCGTGTATGTTCCTGCTGTTGAATATGTATGCGTTACTTCTTCCTGGTCCCAGGCTGTTATATGATCTTTACTCCCATCGCCCCAAAAGACTGTAAAATTATAAGTGCCTGTTGCTTCCAGTGGCAATTTAATTTGATCATCATCACTCGTTCCGACATTATTGGTTTTCCATGTGGACTCGAATGGAAAATCAAAAACAATTAAAGGCTTCCGGGCATATTCACATACCCCTATATAGGATCCACAAGCGGCTAATATTTTCTTTATTTTGGCCCTCATTGAATCCTTGAATAATAGGTTTTTACAACGACCAGCTTGGGATCCGAACCGGTTCCATCGAATTTATAGTCAAAGTTTGTTTTGATCACCTCTCCTGGCCGGTTGATAAACTCGAAAGACGGTGTATCCGCGTCCAGTACTAAGGCCTGGGCAATGGTAATATTTTCATCCCCTTTGCGCAAGAATTCGATCGAATTAAAGCCGTCTGGCTTAACTGAGCCGTTCTTTGTGTAAAGCTCGATCTTATAGGTTACTTCGTACTTTTTTTCCATGACTCTTGTTTTTTAAAGTAGTAGGCCGTTGCGCATCCTGCCAGGAACAGCAATAGACCTATCCTAATTATTTTTTTTTTTGCCTTTTATCCCATATACGGTAACGCCCGTACTTATCTGTTATTGATGTATTGCCGAAATCGTTCTTGGGCCGCTCGTCGATATGGATAAAATTGTCATACAGGCCGAATCCCCCGATCCCCAATTTTCGGAGTTTATGCCACAACTTCCCCTTGTTTTCAACTTCCTCATGGAATTTCTGAACGTTCTCACGGTTGTTCTTGAGGAATTTGAAATCGACGGCTATTTTATAGGAATGCGGGGAATTTTTGGCCGCAAATGGGTTATGCTTGGCGATAAATTTTTGATACGGCCGGGAGCGGAACGCTGATGATATGTGTATAGGGACGCCGAAATAATCCCGAAAAACCTGTAAGGTTTCAGTCAGGCTTTTTGAAATCTCCTGCTTGCCGGGGTTCAGCTTGTGATCCGTGAACCATTCATCGGCCGAAAAATTCTTTGTGATCTTCTGGCGGTCCCCTCGTTTTAGTTTTATGAATTTCATGATATCGTATATACGTTTTTAACTATCCGGTCCTGATCATATAGTCGTAATTATCTATGTTGGCCAGCATATTCATTTTTGTCTTTGCTGCAGCGCTAACTTATTGCATTATCAAAATCCATCCAGATCCTCTGGCGCCGGGATCCCACTCCCAGGATCCCATCATCGGCCATTGAATATTGGCCGTCCCTGGTAACAATAATATGATCCAGCAGGGATATGTCAAGCAATTTCAAGGCATCCCGTAGTTTGCCCGTTATACTTATATCCGCATCCGACGGTTTAAGGCTTCCGGAAGGGTGGTTATGGCAAAGGATAACACCGCTTGCCAGAAGTTTGGATGCAAGGCCGGCGATCATCTTTAGATCAATCAGACTGGCATTTGTGGATCCAACGGTATGCCGGTAAAATCCTATGGCATTGTTCGACCGGTCCAGGAATAAAGCGGTCATATATTCCTGCGTTTCTATCCGGCGCCCCAGGATCCTTTTAAATACCCCGGCGGCATCGTCACTACTTGAGACTTTCCCCAGGTCAAAGCGGCTTTTGTTAAAGCGCAGTTTTATTTCCGGAAGAAGATCTTTCCTGAATCCGGACTTAGGAACGGGCTGTGCGGATCCTATATATATTTCTGGATTTTCTCTGTACATAGTCATTATCGTGAAGATCTTTGTTTGCTGGCATAATCTATTGCCAGAAATCCCAGGACAAAGACGGCTGCCATCTTTAAAAATCCAAAGGCCCCGGAAAACTTGCCGGCTGTTTTTCCTTTGGCATAGGCCTTATCGACTTGCCCTTCCAGGTCGATGATCAGCTTTTGTGCTGCGTCCGGATCCAGGTTCATAAGGGCGGCTTCCAGATCTTTGCTGATTTTCAGATCTTCCGTACTTTCGGTATAGTCGGAACGGAACACAAAATAAGCCGTTAAACTCAGTGCAACACCAACAACGGCGCCAACTACGACGGCCGCGACAATAGGAGCACCTCCGATGCCGTAAAAGATCTGCATATAGACTTTATATGCATCAATTGTATTTTTAAGTCCTTTTTTAAATCCGGTTTTCGCTTTCAGGAGCTTCGATGTTTTCAGCTTATCCTGGCGTTCCGACAGGCGTGTAACCAGGTCGGAATACCGATCCTGGTATTTCGATACAATCACTCCCTGGTCGATGTATCCGGTAAGCAGGGCGGCGCTGCGTGCCAGGCGGTGAAATACCTCAACGTCGGATTTTACCAGCTTATCAATTAGATCTTGGCCTTTTTTTGATTTTTTGTTTGATTCTCTTTCAGAAAGGATCTTTATTACATCCTCTCGAGCATAGCCCTTTATATCGCTGCCGCCTGGTTTTGCCAGATACAACTCATACCAGCGCCCATCCGTCTGATTTGAGTACATACCGGTGAGTGTCCCTATGACAAGGCCATTTCGTATGGTCTGCAATACACGGCTGTCAGTTGTGGGATCCTGGCGGATCCGTGAAGCGCTGGCGCTGGCCGTTATAACCCTGTCTTTTATTGTCGTGGATTTCAGTAGTTCAGCCATGATTTAACCTAATAACAGTTTTTTCGCCTGGGCGTACATAGCAGGATTCTTCTCTGCCAGCTCTATGAATTTTTCAACTATGATCACCGGTGATGACTCTTTTTCAATTTCAAACCACTTGCTGAATGCCACCTCGAGGCGCTTTTGCTGGTCCTCAAGATCTTCGTCCGGGATCCCGGCAACCTGGGAGGCCGACGCCGTTTCTATTTTTGTTCCGAATACACTTTCAATGATATGTGGTATGTAGGGTTCCAGGCGCCGTGAAACATTATGGTTTACGCTTTCGATCTCGCGCCTGAGTTCTTCGTTTTCCGTTTTTAGCCGGTCGAACTCCATCTCTTTTCTCAGCTTTTCCATTACGCGGCTTTCAATATCATCGATGCTGCCAATTGAGGATCCTTCAATGCCGGTTCCAATGGATCCGATACGAAAAGCCGATTTCAAATACTGGTTGGGCTGCATACCTTTTTTATACGCATCAATGTGGTATGTCCCTTTTTCAAACATATCCAGGACACGCTCCAAATATGCCTGGCTTTCCTCAATGGTCAGGTTTTCCGGCTCTGCTTTAGAAAGGATCCGCGCGCCCTTCTCATTGCGGCGAATGTTCCAGTACGGCGTGCCATTTAGGGCAATCCACTCTATGACTTCATTTTTACCCAATAGCATGATCAAGTTATTTTATCCCAATAATGAAAAAACAATGTGAAAGCTTCGCCCGCAACATTGTACTCATTGGTTGGTAATTCAATGTAAGAATTTGGCAGATCCGGTATGATATCATAAATAGGCTTCCATCCATTAAATGATTGTAATTGGTAATGGTTCAAAGGAAGCCTTCTGATTATTTCATTGCCATTGGAAACGATCGTTAAAAAAGCAAAAGCAGTCTGATCACTCGCTCTGTCATAACCTGATGGAGTTTTGGTTAAATTGTAAGTGATTGCCCCCAGATGGTGAATTCTTTTCCCCTTCAGCCTTTCATTATCCGGCAATTTATATTTGAGCAAACTTGCCGGCGTTGTTATAATTTCAACAGGCTCAATGTTCAATCCGGCACCCCTGGGTACAGGAGTTAATTTTTCAGCACAGTAAAATGTAAAAATGATCGCACTGTTAAGGACAAGATCATCGGTATTGGAAACTTCAACATAGGACTTTTCCCAGTCAATTATTCTGTTTATTTCCACCGGTATCGGCATGTGGTAATCATTGATCATGTATTCCAGGGGATAATGATTAATGATTACATTATCATTGGATACCAATACTAAAAAGGCTTTGAAGCGTACCAGGCCAGTAATCGGATATCTGCCATTAAAGCTATAAGACACATCATTGCCGTCGTTTAATATACAATAGACGACAATCTTGTCTTGTAGGGTTTCCCTTTTACCAAAGTAAAATCTTTGCTGGGTAATACTGGTGATAGGCACTTCAATTGTTTCGACATATTGTATCAGGTCCATAATCTTCGGTTAAAATTTATCTCCTTATAGTTTTGTCCCAATATTCCACAAAAAGCAGGAATACCTCGTCTGCAACCAGGTCACCGGTGTCTGGTATTTCAAAAAAGGATTTTGAAAGATCCGGTTTAAAGCTCAAGGGAGATTTCCAGCCTCCAAAGGATGCTACATTAAGATTATGAAGTGGGAGCCGTTTTACAATGTCCCTTCCTCCGGAGACCATTGTCAGATAAGTCTTTGCCTTGACCGTAGCATTTACAAGGCTTGCGTTTGACGGGGTTTTGGTTAATTCCGTGCTCCAGGCATATTCCAGGTGATGAATGACCTTGTCTTGAAGATTTTCATGGTCAGGAAGGTAATACTGTCGCAGAGTTGCGGGTGTTGTTTTTACCTCGATAACTTCTGTATTTAATCCTATTCCCCTGGGTGCTTGCACGTTTGTTTTAGAACAATACATAGTGAGTATGAATGCTTCGTCGGCGACAAGTCCGGTAGTATCGGTAATCTCGATGAAGGATTTGGGCCAGTCGATAACCCTGTTTATCTCAAGAGGACTTGGAAAATGGTGTGAATTTATCAGGTAATTAAGAGGATATTTATTGATTACCTCCTTACCCTTTGATACCAATACCAGGAAAGCCTTAAACATTACCGTGCCATTAACTAAGGATCTTCCGGAAGGAGATTTTGAAACGGATGTACTATTTTGTAAGCAATAAACAATATTCTTATTCCTTAACGTTGGCTGTTCACCCAGGTAAAACCTTGTTTTCGAAGCGCTATCAACGAGTACCTCGATGGTTTCAATGTATTGTATTAAATTCATTTTCTTTCAGTTTTTAAGTTAAAAAAGCGCGGTGCGGCACTCGGCCGGCCGCGCTTCTTACCAGGTTAATAGTAAGCTGGCAGAATTAGCTTCTTTACAGTTGCTTTGCTGCGTTTTTTACCAGGTATCCCATAGGGTAAAGTACGATCTTATTACTGGTATTGGCGGCTACGGCTGCCCATGCAAGGCCGGTGATTGAAGGAATGTCAATAAACATTTCAATATTTTGCGTGCCGTGCAGGTGCAGAAGGTTGCCGGGCCAATAACTGTAAGCATCGATATTAAACTCACTATATTTAATATACAGGTTCGAAGCCTCCTGTTGTGATGTCGGTACATAGCGGAACTTGTTCATATCAAGTGCCTCAATGTTTACCTTCGATCCGATCTTCACCTCGAGGTGGCCCGAGTAAATTGTGTTCAGATGTTCTGGCGTAAATCCGGTAGCAGTTACAAACACGTCAGGGTTTGGATAGGTCTGAAGAACTTCCATCCCTCTTGTTGTATCGAGCTGGGCAATAAGAAAAATTCCGATATGGGTGACTATAAAAACATCGTTACGGTCCAGCTTGCGTTCTGTATGAACTTCCCCACCGGTTTTTTTGATGTCAAACGCATACCGTGTTTTCGTATTGCTAAGTGTTTGTTCTACCCGTAAATAGGACGGGGAAGGCATACCTTTGCCGTACTGTCCGGACATGGCCTTGAAATATTCCCGGTCGAGTGCAATCAGTCCCGGAGAAACCGAGAAAACCAGCCCTGAGCCTATCCCAGAGGCGGCCAGTATTACACCCCCAGAAATCAATGATCCTATGATCATAAGTACCACTACGCTAAAAAGCGCAATAGCAAAAAACCTTGTTTTCATGACAATGATTTTTAAGTTAATAAATAATAGTTACGGTGGATCCCATACACAAAAATGTATATGTCGGATCCGGTGCTAATTCGCCGGTGTACTACTGTTTTTAGCCATCAGCGCCTATGGCGTTGTCGTTATCCTCGTTATCCTCGTTATCCTCGTACAAATCGTACTCATCCTGTCCGATCGATTCGTCAAAATCGTCGAACTCATCATAGATCCCTGCCAGGCCGGGGACAAATGCACCGACAAGCTCCGCGCCTCCGACGGCAGCCATCCCGTTGCCTACACTTGCAAGCATCGGAGAACGGCGGCTCATCTCCGGAAGAACGGCGCCCAGGGCAATGACCGCTATGGCTTTAAGCTTAGGATCCAGATTTGGCGCAATCTTTTTGATGACAAGTTTACCACCAACACCACCTGCGGCAAGGCCGGCAGTATTGGTAAGAATTTTTCCAAAATCAAGTTTTCCACGTCTCACGTTCATTCAGTATTAAAAAATTTAAAAATTAGATTAATTAAAATGCAAAGCGCCTGGTCTGGAGCTTTTGGATCAGCGCAGCTTTCTTCTTTTTATCAGCTATGATCTGGCTGCATTTTGCAGCCCAGGCGTTTACCCGCTGTTCATAAGCTTGCCATGTCTGATAACTTGAACTCCTTTTTGGTGCTCTGGGTCTTTTTGGTTTTTTTGCCATTAGTGAAATCCTCCTTAATTTTAGTTAAACAATAGAAAAATATTTAGTGAAAATTAAAATCTTAACGTATCCCAAAAACTACGGCCGCCGTCCTCAAATTCATCCTCCATTTCAAACTGGTCGTCCAGCTCCTGTTCCACTTCCAGCTTTTGTTCGGCGTCCATTTCATCCCAGTCTGAGGCATCCGGCTGGTTCTTTTCAATATCGGCGAGATCCTCTTTTTTGAACCGTTTTTTAAGGAAGCCGGCAATCTTTTTAATGATCTCTACCAGTGCGCCGCCGGCGGCCAATGAAATAACTCCTATCCCTGCCATCTTACCCTGCATCTGGGCCTTTATAACCTCCTCCGGGTTTTTACCGAACTTCGCTACAATGCCCTTACGGAACTGGCTCAGAAGTTCATTTTTTGAAATATTCAGCGACGTCGATAGATAGTCTGCCACAAAGTTTTCCCGGTCGCGCTTATTTTTAACTACCGTCGGAAGTTTGGCGATCGTTTCCGGATCTTTTATGAACAGGTACAGGAAATAAGGACCGGCAGCCGGCAGGTTATTAAAAATCTGCTTTACCTTGTCGCCCTCCTGTTTTTTAAGCTCCGCTTCCCTCCAGTCACTATGCATGGGGATATTTTCGGCATTCAGAAGCTCTTTCTTCGCTCCGGTATGTTCTACTATGCCGTCGCGGATCTTTACCAGGGATCTGAAGCTTGCCTGCATATCGCCGTCAAAGGTCTGACGCGACGGCGCTACGGCTCGTCCCTTACGCACTTGACGTCGTACCTTTTTCTGCTGCTTACGCATGGCCTTGCGCTGGCTTCGTGGAGCCTGGCGCCGTGCCTTTCGTTGGGTTCTCCTTGTGGTTCTGGTTCGCTTGCGAGTGCTGCGCCTGGACCTTCTGCGCCCGGCGCCAATATCTCCAAAACCGAAGATCCCTTCCAACAGGTCACTCAGGCCGACGAATTTTTTACTCTGCATCTCTTTGAGGACGGCCTCCGGGGATTTTTTGTAACGCTTCATGATCCCATTGCGTATGATGCCCATGAAATGCCTCTGCTTCATGCCTATGCCGTTGATAATGAAGCCCGCAAGTTTTTGTTGTTTTTTCCTTTTGTCCTGGACTTTTTTAGGGGCCGCCCTGTTCTGGGGGTTTGTCAAAAAGAGATAGAGAAAATGAGGGGCGGCCCTCGGCAGGCTTATTTCAAGGATCCCCTTTGCCACCAGCCTGGCCGGTGCGGTGATTACCTTTGCGACGCCGCGTCCCACTTTACGAAGGAATTTTCCGGTACGGGATCCACCGCCGGCTTTGCGCTTTTCGCGACTGGTAGCACGTTTTTCTTTGCGCTTGGCTTTGCGCTCTTTCCTGCGTGCCTTGCGCCGGCTGCGCCGCCCGGAAATACTGCCGATACCGATAATGGAATCGGCCATCTTATATTCGCCGTTTTCGGCATCCTCGATGATCAGCTCCATCTCATCTTCCAGGTCCCCGATGCGGCCGGCTTTATGATCATTAAAAACTTCCAGGGCATCGTTGATAAGATCAAGGTTGTCCTGGTAACGTTCGGCCTTTAAGGATCCTATGCCGCGCAAGCCTTCTACTATCTGCTTTTCCGTCAGCAGCCGGTCGCGGGCAATAAGTAAATCCAGTTCGCCTTCTGTCAGGTCTTCCATAGACCTATTACCCAGGTTAAAGCGAATTTCGTTTTTTCTGTCCGGTCTCTGGCCTATTCCGGACATCTGATAAATCTTTGACATTTTATAATCCTGTTTATGATTAAACTTTTTCTCAGTGTTAAACTCAGGCATTACCACATCCATAATGATCTGCCGTCCCTTATCCGGGACAATGACATAAACATGGGTAAAGCTGGGATCTCCGGGCTTAAAACTTACGAACCTGAAAAAATGATAGATCCCTGAGTTTTTAAGCACCGATGAGATAAAGATCGAATAGCTCTTACAATCCCCTTTCTTCCGCGCCCAGGTGTAAGCCGGTGTCTGGATGTATTGCTCACCGATGGGATCCTTCTTGTACTGGATATGAGCCTTCAAAAACTTCCATAACCGCCGGCAGGTATCCAGGGTATTGTTGCTCCGGATATATTTTGCAAACTCGCGAGTATCACTCAAACCCTTCGGTGCGGTTGTAAGAATCACCTTTACGATGTCTGTGGTGTCGCCATCAATATGTAAAAGAACCTTGTTGTTTGCCGGCGAGGGAATTGTCCGCGCCGCTATCTGTGATAAATTCCGGAAACCCATCCTTTATTGTGTAATTTCCTCCGAGAAAGGAAAGGTTAAACCATCTGCTTTTATTACCCCTGAGATCAAAAAATCTTTTGCTAATCTGTCCTGGACAATGTTTAATAGTTCATCTACCATCTGTAATGCCTCAACCCTGAATTTTATGTTTGGTATCGTGGTGGATCCACGCGCAGGAATAACGATCTTTTTGTCATATAGCGAAAAATCAGAAATTTGCTGCCCTCCATAATTAACACGGCCCGAGACCTCATTTAAAGTCATCGGGCGTATATTGGGATTTTCCACTACCAGGTTAATTTTTAAAACCAGCTTCCCCAGGGCAAAGGAATCTACACGAAGGGATTTGAAATAAACGACCAGGCGCGTAAGTTTTTTTCCTACAAATGCGCCCCCGGCAACGGCTATACTCAGGGGTATTATAGCCAGCAGCGCTAAATCTCTTAACCTCATTACAGTCGGCTATTAACAGATTAAAGCAATCAAGGGAAGGAAATATTACGATATTTTTACCAGGGGCCTGGTTACTTTGAAAGAATTTGAAAAGAAGTGATAAGAAATAGAATTTTAGAAATCTGCTCACTTAATACCAACTAAAGTAAGCTCGTCGCGTGTTATTCCCAGGTAATCACATAATTCATTAATAGTGATCTTTTGGTGCTTTTCTTTGTCAAATGCATCCTTAATGACCTGGTATTTCCTGTATGCTGTTGAATAACTACAGTCATTAATAATCTGTAAATCCTTAACCGTTACAAAAATTCCCTGCATAATTCTTGAATAATTGATATGAAGGTAATTTTTAACCAATATTTTCCGTATCCCGTACATATTAATAAATCTATGAAATTTAACGCCATTTTTCTTAAAATATTTTTCAACTATATATTGAATAATTTCAGTGTATTTTAGACAACATTCTACGTGGTAAACTGTTTTCCCCAAACCATTATATGTAAAATCCTGTGTACTTATGTACTATTTCTGTTTTTTTGCTCTGTAACTATTATAAACATTGAAAAGTTACCAGTGCACTTCTCGAAAAAGTTATGTACTTCCTATGCACTTTTGGGTTTTTCTATGTACTTGTTAGATAATCGTGATTAATAATTAATCAAAAAGTACACATCGAGGTTTTTAGATGTGTACTTTTTTTATAACTGATAATCTGTTATTTACGTAAATTCAGTACACATCGAGGTTTTTAGATGTGTACTTTTTTTTGATGTTAAAGTATTGATTATCAATATTCTTTTTTTAAAATAGTACATAAGTACACAGAAAAGCCTCATTGAAAACGTTTGGGCAAAAAAAATATTTATGGGAAATGATAAAAAGTAGGGTCAAAAAGTGCAAATCTGTCCCTGCAGGGATAGTTAAAAATGTATATGGCCAGGATGTTCAAATCCATATATACCAGCTGACCAGGTGGGATAGTTAAAAATGAATATATGATCAGGTGGTCAATGAGTGGTCAATGAGTGGTCAATGGAGAAACTAATGCGTAACTAATACAAAAATGTATATGTTGCCAGCATCATATTTGTAAGTGGCTATGTGATATCCTAAAGATCGAAAGAATCCTTTAAAGCATGAAGTATTGCTTTTTGTTCCAGGACAGGAAGTTGTTTGAGGCGATTAACATGACGGGATATCTTCTTTTTTATGCGCCCTCGATCAATGAAGTCGGTTCCCAGGAAACTATAATCATGGAGTTCAATAGGAGAGGGGTAGTTCATATATAAAAGTTCTTTACTGGATCCCTGCCTGGTAGTGTTGTTAAATTCAATGGAATTCCAGTCTTTAAGATAACTCGAATAAAGTTCATTTTGATAACAACTAATCGCAATCATACAATCCTGGATCCCTGTAATTATGATAAGCAGCCTTTCATGATCATCCTCGTTCATTTCATAATGGTAACGTAACCTTTTATCCGATCGGGAATTTATAAGGTAAGGAGGATCACAATAGATGAAAATGTCTTTGCCTTCAGGATGCTGATTCTCCTTGAACTTACTTAAATATTCAATGCCGTCCCACCTGGCAACTTGATAGTTTTTTAATCCATGCCTTGTAATATATTGATTCCATGCCTGGACAACATTCTGATCAAGATCTAATCCCAGGTTCTTTTGCGCCGGTTTTTTATATCTCATAATCGCACCGGCGCCCAGGAATGGTTCAATATATTCCTTATGCGAAGGGATACTATTAATTATTACCTGGTAAGTTCCGGATCCTCCCTTACCACCATAATAAGATTGTATTCCGGGCAATTTATTGTTCATATTTTATTCCAAAAAAAAATAGATCTACCAAGGTGATCTGTATTAGATATTTACTGAATTTACTTTCCGGAAGATAAAACCGTATATCATCTACCTGGACGTTCCTGTAATAATCATTTGTAAAGGGACTGGACTCAGGATATTTTGTAACAGTGCCATGTTCCTGACGAAAGCAGGTAGCACAGGTAATAAGTAGGGCGCCACCAGGTCTGACCAGGTCAACCATTTTCATCAGTGATAAATGAAGATACCGGTCATGCTCTAACATTTCAGTAGAAATGATAAAATCATACTGGAAACCAGGATTATACTCATAAACAGGACAGACAATATCCACATTCTTTCCCTCACCTAAATCAATACCGGTATATTTACAGTTCTTGAACAGATAACGGTTATTCCCGTTAATATCCAAGCTCCCGACATCCAGGATGTTTTTACCGGTAAAATGATCCGGGTACTGCTTTTTAATTCTATAACAAAATTCGATTTGTTCTTTATGGGCCATAACGTTTTTTAATACCCATATAAAAATCAAAGCTTTCAGGTCGGACCTGGGATTTTAACCAGGCGTGATCTTTGTCTATATCTGAATAAAAATTAATATTATGACCGGCTCCAGGGCAAAGCCCCAGGCCATGCTTAATGCCAATAGGTAAAGCCGGTGTAAGAAGTAAATTACAATTACATTTTTGATCTGCTGCATATTTCCAAAGAAAACTATCCAACATAACACCAGGGACCATTGACCACTGAAAATTCTTTAACACACTAATGCGTAAACCGGTACAAAACAATGAACTACCTTTCCGGGATTCATCTGTCATATACAGATGTCCGCCCGTCATTATATGATAATAATGAGTAAAAGGGATCCCTACGAAATCATAATTACCGATAAAATTTTTCTCAAAATAATCATCCGGGTAGTAATCGTCATTTTCAATGATATACACTATATCAATACCGTCCTTTTCCGCAAGTTCAATACCACGTTTTACCCGGGTCACAAGGTCAGGCGTACTGGATCTTGGGCGGTAATTGATAATATATTTACAACCAGGTTTTACAGTTTGCCGGTCCATTTGGAACAAACAGTGTTCTAAGAATTCCGGTCGGTCCTGGCGGTCCGGGATGATAATGGCAAATTTTTCCATAGATCAAAGTTTTATATATTGCCCGTCAACCTTATGCCAGTTCGGAATGAATGTACTTAGCAAACTTAGATCAGTGCCTACCCACAAAAGCACACCGCGCAGCATTAATGCGCCATGCAACCTGGAATAAGCTCGAATGATCTGATCTTTATAATGTTTAAGGTGATGATCTTTGAAGTCCACACCATATAAAACTATATCGCTGGCCTCTGAATGATAGGCAATGCATACGGCCGTAAAGGTGCTGTCAACATGCCTGGGCAGGTAATCCCAATTATCCAGGGATGAAACATCGCCGCCGTCCTTCGGATCCGCAACCTTTATCTCCATAAATCCGGGCATGAAGCTCCATTCCAGAAGATTTGAAAAGGTGGTTTCTGGACGGGATCTCTTTATCGTTTCAAGCCGGTCCGCGCTGAATTGATCAATTGGATCCATTAATAACAGGTTGTCAACAGGGTGGTGTTTAAAAATATCATTCACTCCGATTGTCTCATTTCCGGAAGGCACGTACTCGCTGATCGACGGGCCTAAGCCTAATACATCAATTATGCAGTCTTTCATTTTATTTGGTTTTATAACAACAATTCCTGAGAACTTCGTTAATATCAATCCTTTCGTGCTTTTTTACCCTACGGTTATATTCCGAGATCTCAAAGGATCCATACACAACATAGCTGCGGATCTGGCCGGGGATATCCACCGGCATAACGTAATATCTTTTTCCTGTCGCCCGGTGCATATTATTGGCTTTCAGCTTCGCGAATCGCAAACGCCATGATACCAGCCAGGAAATCAATATCGTTTTTAACCAGGTCAATGCTTTTTAAATATTATCCAGTCCGCACCGCCGCTTCGCCCTTCCGTGTTTTTACTTTTCGACACTGGCATAAATCCGTTGTTATACTTACAATAGGCCCGGATCCATTGAGTCAGTTTTCGCTGTTTGAAATTCCGGACATTGAAGTCGGTAGGGTAGGCGTGGGTGAAGGCCGCGTAAATCTCTTTTTTTGTTATCTTTTCACCCGTCTTAAATTCCAGGGTGCTCATAATCTTTACCCCGTCCGCTTCATCCGGGTACTTCACTTCACCGCCTTTTATCCAGTCGTCCATGAAGTCCACAAATTCGTGCGGCGTATGATCCAGCAGGGTGCGCCGGTAAAGATTAATCGGTTCGGATTCA
>SDBV01006891.1_pt1 | contig 15620 bp, 15 predicted proteins | sample 2277081 | NCBI WGS metagenome assembly SDBV01 (sample SAMN10402039, study PRJNA504765) | marine sediment metagenome | isolation source: marine sediment core GS10_PC15, 223 cmbsf | place: Arctic Ocean: Southern Knipovich Ridge | collected 2010
GACGGGACGTCCCTCTTTTTACAGAAATGATATGAACCTCTCGCCCCCCGTGCTTTTCTTTTAAAAGTGTGTTTTGAGCCCCCAAAATTGCCATTTAAGCCCTTATTTAACGAAAAATGCAAATATTTTATAAATTATTTCAACATGTTGCTGTGGCCCGACCCCCATTCGTCACTAGCGAACATGGGGGCCTGAACATAACGGAATGACTGCAGCCCTGAGAAATAATCCCCTGTTGAAGTTGCATCGCAGGGAATATTTTTCGGTGTGCCGAAGGTGTGACATCTGACCTGAGGCCGTTGTCTCTCGGGAAGAAACGAGTAAATGCACCGGGGGGACACCGCGGGGTAGGGGTCCAAGCACCTACGCAAGGATTGCAGAGATAATGTCGGGAAAGGCCATCTCCCAGCAGGGACTTGCAATCCGCCTGAGGCGGACAAAGACCCTCTACCGAGTTAATTCGAAGGCAGAGGGAGGGTTTTGGTCTGGCCCATGAGCCAGTATGAGCGATGATAATCGGGTAATGCCGGTTTAGGTAGCAGTAAATGCTATCCCCGACGAGGTAACACCTCGAAGGGGCAAAGGGGCTCTCGGCACATGGCGGTGGAGAGAGGAGACCATCTCGGGACACAGCGCCCGGATATGATGGGAAACAAAATCTGTGCCACGAGTCGTACAGTAAACTTATGAAGTTAGGGGTGTATGCGAGCAAGCACTTAAGCTTCGGCTGCATAAGGAAGGCTGTATGGGGAAATGCCATGGTCGCCAACCGTATCCGGGAAACCCGGCCGTGCGGGATGAAATGGGGGGCTTATGGAAACATGAGTTATGGTGGAATTAGGAACCCGCTGCACAACCGAAAGGGTGCAGGTCGGAAACTCTCCACCTAACACTGCGTGCGCCGTATTTCTATCCCAAGCCCTTTTACGTGTTTGATAATCATGAATATTGCACATTATTAGACACATTCCTATCGTTGGCATTGATAGGTATTTAGAAGTCTGATTCAAAAAGCCAAATCGATCGAATAGTTTTCAATGTCAAAAGAATGAATAGGACAAGATAATTAATCTGAGATTACCGATTAAACAGGTGGCAGGAAACCCTGTGACTTGGTGACTCCTCTATCATTGCAGGTTCCTCGACTTTGCAGCGTGCCATCACCTCGGGACAGCGTGGATGGAATCGGCATCCTGGGGGGGGATTAATAAGACTGGGAACTTCTCCTATAAGTGCTAAGTGTTTCTTTCTTTTTTTCGGGTTGGGAACCAGAATTGAGGAAAAGAGAGCTCGGGTGTAAGGATGACTCGGGTTACGGTAGATTTCTTTGGTTTCACCTTCTTCCACCAGTTTTCCCAAATACATGATCGAAATATCATCACTCATGTATCGAACAACACTCAAATCATGAGAGATAAAGACATAGCTGATTTTCTTCTCGGCCTGAATTTTTTTTAGCAGTAACAATATTTGGGCCTGCAAAGAAACATCCAATGAGGTCACCGGTTCATCGGCAATAATTAATTGTGGATTCAACACCAACGCACGTGCCACCGCAATGCGCTGCCGTTGTCCACCGGAAAGTTCGTGCGGATATTTTTCCGCAAAAGCAGAGGTTAATCCTACATCTCCCAATAACTTATTGACAATATCTTCTTTTTCGCGACCGTGAGCCAAATGGTGAATTTCAAGCGGCCTGCCGATAATTCTTTTGACACGCTTACGCGGATCTAAAGAAGAAAAAGGATCTTGAAAAATGATCTGCAACTTTTTCCGCCATTCAAACATCTCCTTTTTTCCCAGCCCCATAATTGACTTTCCGTGGTATAGGATGTCTCCTGAGGTAGGTTCAATCAGCCGAATCATGCTTTTTCCGAGCGTAGTCTTCCCGCATCCACTCTCACCGACTATTCCATGGGTTTTGCCTTCCTCGATTTTGATCGAAACATCATCCAGCGCCCTGAGGAATGTCTTTTTACGGGAGAGAATAAAACTTTCTTTGATTTCGAAGTATTTTTTAAGATTTTTAATTTCGATCAATGACATGTTACCTCAATTAACGAGCAGACAGCGGACCCAATGATTTTTCGACGCTTCGCGCAATTCGGGTTCGCGAATCGCACATAGCTCCGTGCCGTGTTGACACCTCGGTGCAAAGCTGCATCCCGCAGGCGGAGAAATTAAATCCGGCATTTCGCCTTGAATCGGTTGCATATTTTGATCTTCCACATCAACGCGAGGAATGCAATTAAGCAGTGCCCTGGTGTAGGGATGGAGGGGATTTTCAAAGAGTTCTTCCACCGTTGCTTCTTCGTGTACTTTCCCCGCATACATCACGTAGACCCTTTCACAGATTTCTGATATGACCGACATATCGTGCGTGATAATAAGAACCGACATACCCATTTCACGGCTCAAATCACGCAGCAGTTGCAGAATCTGAGCCTGGATAGTGACATCCAAAGCAGTGGTAGGTTCATCTGCAATGATCAGGTTGGGTTGTGCCGCCAATGCCATAGCGATCATTACGCGCTGCCGCATTCCTCCGGAAAACTCGTGCGGGTATGAATTGTATCTCGTTTCCGCATCTTGGATGCCAACTTTTTGCATATTTTCGATAGCAATTTTCTTGGCAAGGTTCTTTCTTATTCTTCGATTTAGTAACTTGTGAAAAAAATTATTCTTTGCTGTGTTCAAACGGTGTAAGAGGACGGGTTCCGCAATCTGCTCTCCGATTGTCAATCTAGGATTCAAGCACGTCATGGGATCTTGAAAAATCATTGATATGCGCTTCCCTCTTATCCTACGCATATCTTTCATATTTAATTCGGTAATGTTTTCATCTTCAAGCCAGATTTGTCCGGAGAGGAATTTGCCGGGCGGCCGCAGCAGCTTAATAATAGATAAGGCCATAACGCTCTTGCCGGCCCCGCTTTCACCCACAATTCCTACGATTTCACCGCCATGAATGACCAGATCGACATTGTCCACGGCCTTTATGACTGCATTGTCGATAAAAAAATAGCTTTTGAGATTTTTAACCTTAACGAGTTCTTTCATGTTGTCGTTTTGGGCAGATTGTAGAAATATCCGGGAAATTTTCTGACTGCGGCGATATCGATTGTTACGATGAAAGTTTCCTCCTTTTCACCCAAAACGGTGGCAAAATCTTCACTTGAATCGATGCCGCCGCCCTTGGCTCTGAACCATTCAGCCAGTTCATTTAGGTTGACTACGGGCGGCGGAACGGTAATGGTGGAACGACCGCCGGCCGGTGGAAAGCCATTTGGCACTTGTTCCCACTGAGGGAAAGAAAACTTGGCCCAATTGAGTCCGATCACCGGGATGCCGAATTCCATGTGACGCGAAATGATGGTCGCCGGATAGGCATCGCTCAAGGCAAACCAACGCGACAAATTTATTATAATGTCGGCTTGTTGTGCCAGCAGAATCTCCCAGTCTCTAAAGAAGGGCAAATCGGCGCAGATAACAAGGCCCAATCTGGCGTCTTCGATTATAAAAATTTGATAGTCGCGCCCCGTAAGGATACCATATCGCTCAACTTCCGTAAGCGTGGGATATTTTTTTCTCTGCCGCCCGATTATGCCGCCGTGTCTGTCAAATATCGTTGCCGTGTTGTAGCAACCCTTTTGGGTTTTCTCAATGAGCCCGGCGATGACGTATATGCCGAGCTCTTTTGCCTTGTGAGAAAGCTGTTGCTCTCCTGCGCAGGGATATAATTCCGGAAAGCAGACGACATCCGCCTGATGTTCAAAGGTCTCAAGAATTTCGAGGGCATGGACGACATCGCCTCCGTTTCGAAGTTCCTCATGGGAACGCGACACGGGATAAGGCTGTACAATACCGATTTTCAAAGTGTCTTGCTTCATGCTTATTTCCCTTTGCGAGAGACAAAGGCTTTGCTCTTGGGGTCGAGAAGGTCTCGCAAGCCATCTCCCAAAAAGTTGAAGGCCATAACCGTCATGGAAATGGCAAGCCCGGGAAAAATGGTTATCCAGGGCGACGTCTGGATATGAAGTCTTCCTGCGCTCAACATTTCACCCCAGCTGGGTGTGGGCGGTTGGACGCCTAGTCCCAAAAAGCTCAAACCGGCTTCAGCAAGCACGGCATATGCCAAAAAAACGGTTGCCTGAACGATAATGGTGGATGTGATATTGGGCAGTATGTTTTCCCAAATAATGGCGCTATCCGGAAATCCAAGTGCTTTAGAGGCCTCGACAAAATCCTCTTCCTTGACAGACAGCACCGTGCTTCGAACCACCCTGGCAAATCCGCCCGTATAGACAATACCGATGGCAATCATCAAGTTGATTAAGCCGGTGCCCAAAACCGCCACGATCGAAAGCGCAAGGAGAATGGCAGGAAATGACAGCATACTGTCTACGATCCGCATCAACACCGCATCCACCTTGCCGCCGTAATAGCCGGCCAGTGCACCCAATAAAACACCGAAAACAGTGGCGATGCTCACCGCCACGGCGCCTACTAAAAGTGAAATTCTGGTTCCATATATGATGCGGGATAAAATATCCCTGCCGAATTCATCGGTTCCGAAGAGGTGAACGCGCGAAGGAGGGCTGAGCCGTTGTTTAATATTAGAATCATAGGGGGAATAAGGTGCAATGGCTTTCGAAAAAACAGCGCAGAGGAGAATAATGACAAACAACAACAGGCCTAAGGTCAGAAACACGTTTTTCTTAATGAATATAAGCTTTCGCCGCAAACCGGTCCGGATTTTTGTATCGGTTTTTTCCATGTTCAAGGCACTCAAGCGGTTTCGGTATAGAAGTATCCGGGGAACTTTCTAACAGCCTCGATATTGATCGTCCGGGTGAGAATACCTTCTTCCTCTCCCAGTATCCATACAAAACCCTTCATTGAGTTTGAGCCGCCGGGCATAGCCTTAAACCAGTCCGCCAGTTCCTGCAGGTTTTGCACCGCGGGTGAGATGGTGATCGTGGTATACCCGCCGGCAGGTGGAAACTGGATCACCTCGCCGTCGATAACGGCTTTTAATGCAAATTTCGCGATGTTTACCCCGATAACGGGAACACTGTATTCCAAATGCCGCCCGATCACGGTCGCGGAATATGCCTCCCCGATGGCAAACCACCAGGAAGGATTTAAAATGATATCGACCTTTTGGTCCCTGAGCTGTTGGATACCCACATTAAAAAAAGCAAAATCCGAACAGATCACGATCCCAATGTTTCCGATATCGGTTTGAAATATATCATAGGTCTGATTCCATTGCTGAATTCCCATGTCCATTTCCAGGCGTGTCGGAAAGCTTTTCCTTTGCCGGCCGATAATGGTACCTTCAGGAGAGATAAGCGTGCCGGTGTTGTACTTGCCTTCGGGACCGTCTTCCAGCAGTCCTGCGACAATGTATATTCCAAGGCTTTTGGCTTTTTCACAGAGTTGTTTTTCTCCCACCATCGGATAAAGCTCAGAAAAACACGCGATATCAATAGAATTCTCTGAGGCCTGATCGAGAAGCTCCATGGCATGCTCGACTTCCTTACCATTCTTAAAATCTTCCATGGTCTCAGAAACCGGGCGTGGCTGAATAGCGGCGACAGTGATTGTTTTCATTGCGATTCTCCCATTCATTAACCCCTGATCGAATTTTGGCTCAATTTGTGTGGCAGTTTAAAAGAGGGTTACGTTTTGATCGATTGGCCAGAACTGGAAAATGAAACCTTCTGATACCGAAATGGTGAATAAAAACTTAAATTAATTGAGCCTATCGGCTAAAAGTTTACTTTTCGTATTTTATTTTAGGATCGATAAATCCGTACAGTAAATCAACCCCCAGATTGACAAACACGACGCAAGTGGCGATTACCAGAGCACAGGCTTGCACGACCGGATAATCTCTTGAGAAGATTGAATATACGATCCAACGCCCCATGCCGGGAATCGTAAAAACTACTTCTAAAAGAACTGTACTGCCCAACAATGTTCCAAACTGAACGCCCAGAATGGTCAGGCTCGGGATCACCGCGTTCTTCAACGCATGTTTCATGAGGATGGATCGTTCAGAGAGGCCTTTGGCATAGGCGGTGACAATATATTCGGAACTCAATACATCGAGCATGTTGGAGCGAATTTGCCGTGTATTGATAGCCGCCAATGCCGTTCCCAGTGATATCGCCGGCAATGTCAAATATTTTATGCCGGCCCAGAAGTTGTCAAAGACGGAAACGAACCCCACCACCTTAAAAATCTCAAACCATACTCCAAAAATTAGCAATAAAATCAGAGAAGACCAGAATATCGGCACGGACAAGCCGACTAAACTGAAAAGCAGGACAAGGTATTCTTTGAGGGTGCCTCTTGAAACGGCAGCAATGATTCCCAATGGATATGAAACGATGACGGCAATTATGAGCGAGTAAATTACCAGACTCAGCGTAATGGGAAATCGGATCCATAACTCATCTATGATGGACTTGTTCGTGATGACCGATTGGCCCAAATTCCCCCGCATCACTTTGCCCATCCAATCCACATATTGGAGATAAATGGGTTTGTCGAGACCGAGCTGTTTTTCTAAAACTTTTATCTGCTCTAAAGAGGCCTGCGCGCCTAAGATGACGTAAGCCGGGTTGCCGGGAATGAGATGCACCATAAAAAATACGATGGTCATGACAATAAAAATCACCGGAATGGCCTGAGCAATCCTTCTGGCTGCATATCTTTTAAAGTTCATGATAGAATGCCTCCAACTCGGATGATTCTATTGCAAACCCGTTTCCTGCCGGTATTCATGACGAGCGTGCTTGCAGCATTCTGAAATAATGGAATGCATCGATTACTGCGGTACAATGCGTCATCCAGGAACAGGCTGGCAAAAAGCAGCCCGGATGACGCAACCGGTGTACCGTAGACCCGATCCGTCCCTATCTGCTTGAGACGGAAGATCGGAAACCCAGAAGCATAATTTTCCGCCGCACAAAACGCTGCCGCTTATGGTTGATCCGTTGCCTGCTGAAACGGTAATGTCCTGAACCGCTTCCGCTGCTACATCTCCAGCCAGACATTGTAGAAGACCGGGAAATTCATGGGCCAGACCGTATAGCCTTTGACTTTTGCAGTGGTGGCATCCAGGTTGTCATTGTGCATGGTTACAATCATCGGGAAGTCGCCATCCGGTCCCATGGTGATCAAATGAATTTGATCATAAATCTGCTTTCTTTCCTCAAAAGCGACGGTTCGCATGCCTTTTTCTACGAGTTCGTCAATCGCGGAATGACCGTAGCGATTGAGATTCAGCCCTTTACTCCAGTAGTTCTCTGACGCCACTGTGTTGGGATCCTGTTTGGCTGTGTATCCGAAAGCCATACATTGGTAGTTTCCCTGAATAAAATCGGGCAACATTGTCCCCCAATCGAGATATTGAACCTTTAAATTAATTCCAAGTCTCTGCAGCTGGATCTGGGCCATTTCAGCGGTCTTATCCATGAAACGATAACTTTTGGTTGATTTCATCACCAGATCTTCACCCTTATAGCCACTTTCTTTTAACAATTTTTTGGCTTTCTCCAGATTGAATTCAGCGGTTTTATCGAGGGTTGGTGTTCGCCATCGATGTCCGGGAGGAATGGGGTCTGTTCCTATGACCGCAAATCCGTCTTGTGACACCGCAACAATTTCTTCTTTGTTGATGGCATAAGCAATCGCCTGTCTCAGTTTTTTATTGTTCATAGGCGGCGTCGAGCAGTTGAAGTTAATCGTGGAAAACTGATAGCTGGCGGATCGGTGAACAATGATGTTTTTCGCTTTTTGCAATCGCGCAATATCTTTTCCCGGAACGTAATAGCAGAAGTCGATATCGCCGACTGTCACTGCGTCCACTCGCACCGAAGGCTCGGTAATCGGCATGAAACGCAGTTCATCCAGGTAAGCCACTTTTTTTCCATAGAATCCGGAGGGTTTATCCTCATTGAGAGATTGATAGTCTTTGAATTTTTTAAGGATAACATGCTGGTCCGGCTTATGCTCGATGAATTCATAGGGGCCGGTTCCCACCGGAGAAGTAATTTTACCGCCTTGCTTCTCTCCTTCCCCATCAGGTATGATATAAGGCCCCATCAGTTCGTTGGCCAGTACGTTTAAAAAGGGAGCAAAAGGCTCTTTCATCTTAACTTCGACACTGTGGTCATCAAGTATGGTAACAGCATCCATCGCCTTCAAATGAGATGCAGCAACTGGGGCGATTTTGGGGTTAGCGGCTCTTTCCAAGGAATATTTGACATCTTTGGCCGTCATTTTACTTCCATTGTGGAAAGTAACACCTCTCTTCAAATAAAAACGATAGCGCATACCGCCATCCAGGTTTTCCCAGCGTTCAGCCAGGTTTGCCCGAGGTGTAACGCTTGCGTCAATCGCGAGCAGACCGTCACATACATGATGCAAGACGATGTGTGATGACTGCGCAGTGGCAACGTGAGGGTCCAGTCCCACCACATCTGCATTCATGCCGATTTTCAGGATTCCGCCAAAAACCGGCGATCCGGCAGCCTTTGCCTCGGCCGGGATCAGAGACCCTGCCAGCCCTCCCAGGCACGCCACCGTCATACCTGTGCTGGTCATTTTCAAAAACGTCCGGCGTGACAATAGACTCTCTTTTGTAGATGGAATTCCTTGATTCTCAACAGTGCCGGCTTTAAAGACTGGTGTACCTTTGGAATACTTTTTTTGTCCCATGGATTCTTTCTTCATCGTAATTCCTCCTTTTGGTTGATAATTGTTCGTTTATGAATCCTGTCCCTAACGAAAAACATACTGATGAACCATCAGAAACACTTTCGTTTGCATAGGTAATGGAACTCTTGCTAATCTCCAATATTTTTTCACTCCTATCCAGCGATCTTTGACTCAATCTGCACCGATCTTTTGCGCATCATGGATTTGCAAAAACTCCCGACATAACTGTGGGTGCGTCTGTGAATTTCTGAAACTTTGCTGCATTAAGATCGCGGTATATCTTTTCCCCAAAAATCGCCCGGCTTAGTGTTATAAAATCCATCGTAACTTGGCCAAAAACTCTGCCTTCAGGGTGACATAAAAATACCCCCATTGACATCTAAAGTTGTCCCCGTTATATAGCTAGCTTCATCAGATACGAGAAACAAAACAGCATTCGCTATTTCTTCAGGATGGCCCGGTCTCATCAGAGGTATCAGGTCGGTTACTTTTTGGCGCTCTTTTTCTGATTTTGATTTCCAATAACTTTCGTGCCGTTCACTGCTCAAGATTACACCGGGGGCAACTGCATTCACACGGATACCGTAGGCACCAAGATCTCTGGCCAATTGTTTGGTGAGCCCAAGCAGCGCCGCCTTCGCACTGACATAGGTCGCCTCGATGGGCGCCAGCAATTTTTGACTACTTTGACCAGGCTCACATGTCCGACCGGCAACCGAAGAGATATTTATAATGCTCCCGAATTTTTGTTTCTTCATATGGGGAATTACTAAGAAGCAGCACAAATGGCTGGACTTCACATTTTGTTCCATGATATAATACCAGTCTTTTTCCTCTATTTGCTCATAGGGTTTATAACTGCCGTTTGAACTTCGTCCGGAGCCGGCATTGTTGACCAGTATATCGATTTTTCCATAGGTTGATACCGTTGCATCGACAACCTGTTTAACGATCCGTTGGTCGGATATATTCCCCGGCAGAGCAATGGCCCTGCCTCCGATACTTTTAATTTCATCGGCGACCGCATCAATATTTGCTTTGGTTCGGGCATTTAAAACAACCAACGCCCCCTCTTTGGCAAATGCCAGTGCCGTAGCCCGGCCGATTCCCTGACCAGATCCTGTTATAATCGCAACTTTTTGGGACAACCGCATGATGGCTCCTGCAATTATTTGGGAGTAATTTTTAAATACTACGAAGCGCGTTATCTGAAACTGTCAATGTAGTGCTTGAGCCCCGCTTCTAAATCGAATTGGGGACGATATCCAAGTTGCCTTAATCTTGAAATGTTAAAGGGGCCTCTTTGGGACAGTTTGGGCACCAGTCCGGGGCCGATCTGAAAATTGGCTTCCGGAAGATTCATTTTGATCATTGCTGCCAACTGGGCCAGGGAATGATTTTTTCCTGTTCCGACATTATAGACGCGATGCTTCAGCTCTCCAGCGGTATGGATGTGTCGGATCCCGGCAACCGCATCTATGACATGCACAAATTCAAAGCAATGATCACCGCCGTGCTTTAATTGCACTGGTTGTGCCCGGATTGCATTGCGCACAAAAATATTCAGATAATGCTCAGCAGTCCCACCCGCCCCGTAAATTGCCCCATTTCTGGCTACTACAAATTCAAACTTAAAAAGGTCAGAATACTTCAATCCCATAAGCTCACACGCAGCTTTCTCTGCTCCGTATAGCCCATGCCCGGAAATTAAAGGAATCGAACAATCCTCTTGGCAAAATCTATCGGCAGACCCATAAACAGCACCGGAACTTACAAATGTAATTCTTTTGAGATGGAGTAAACGCACTGCTTCCAGCACATAGCAAGTTCCCAACAGGTTGACCTTGAAGCCGTGGTAGGGGCGCAGGTCGGAATGCGGAGGGATGACGGCAGCCGCGTGAATGATACTTTTTATGCCAAAGGCTTGGATCGCTTCCAACAGATCCGGCAGATTGGAAACATCTCCTTTAAAAAAAGAGTGTTCCACATTTGATTGATCTTCCAATAGATGGTGGTCTTCAGAAATATCGAAAAGGACAATATTGTATCCTTTTTGAATCAAATCTTTTGCCAAATACTGCCCCAGAAACCCGCAGCCGCCGGTAATCAGGATCGGATCTAATAGTTTATCAAGCCCCATTGAGGATTCTCCCATCAATTCCATCACCTGCAATTACTGGTATTTGATGTGTTTTCATCTTCAGATTAAATTTTTACAGATGATCTTTAACAGCGTCGATAACCTGATCGCATCGAGCAAACCAGACATTCGGTTTACCCATGATGTGTTGGATGAGAGACTCGAGTATATACATACGAGAGGGCCTGCCGATAATTTGGGGATGCATTGCCAGCACCATGCATTTATCTTCTGCGTACAGTCCATTAAATTCAATTTTCCATGTTTCTAGAACTGCCGAAGGAGCCGCCATAAAGCGCCCCGGTAAGCGATTGCTGTAAAGAAAAAAAGGAGCATCATCCAATGCCCAGGCAAAAGGCAGCTCGATCAACTCGCTTTTTTTACCATTAATGATGTGCTTGTATGGCTCTTCATCATCAAAGAAATTTGAGGAATATTCAAACCCGTACTCCAGTAACAGGTCAAACGTGTGCGGTGTGAATTCGCCGGCAGGTGACCGGTAACCACGCGGTTTGCGGCCGTAGATATTTTCGATCAGATCCAAACCTTTTTCGAGCTCTTCACGTTCTTCATCTATGGACAAAGTTTCCAACCATTTGTGCGAATAACTGTGGTGAGAAATCTCATGGCCTTGATCGATAACCTTTTTGATGAGGTTTTGATTTCGCTCAATGGTCTTTCCCGGAACAAAAAAAGTAGCCGCGATACCATACCTTGACAATAGTTTAAGAATACGGTCGACCCCGATTTTGGTTCCATAGACGCCTTGTGACAGGGCGACTGGATAATTTTCCATCTTGGGGTCTCTGGCTGTCCAAAGCGTTTCCGCATCGATATCGAATGTCAACATCACCGGAAAATTACGCGTTGTTTTCATGCTTTCCTCTTTTTTGGGGTTTTTCGTTTACAAAATAACAAACAACATCAAACTAAACCGCGGGAATACAATCCGCCCAAGGGTTAATCGCTTCAAACCAAGCCGCTAATTTTAAGATAGGCCCTTCACTGAACCAAGGACCGACAATCTGCAGACCAACAGGTAGATTTTTTTGAGTCCAGCCGCATGGAATCGAGATAGCAGGGTTTCCCGCCAGGTTGAACGGAAGGGTATAGGGATACCACGCTCCGCGCATACCCCCGGCCGTCTTTCCGTTAATCTCGATCGGCTCCAGAGCATTGTGATTAAGTGATAGCGCTGGAGCACTTAACGTGGGAGTTATCAAAAAATCATACCGCTTAAAAAATAGCTGCACCTGCTGGAAAACTCTGCTGCGATCATATATTGCCCGCTGAAGGTCCATCGCTTTGAGATGACGCCCTTTTTCAATGGCATCTAGTAAGGTTGGATCAATATTATCTCCATATTTGTCTAAATAGGAGCCTAGCCGGGTTGCAAAACCACTATAATAGAAAGCAAGAAAAATTTTTTCCGACGACTCGATTTGTGGGCAGGTTTTCTCAATCCGGCAACCGGCATCAGCCAGCAGGTTGACGGCACTTTCAGTAATAGCAAGGATTTCTTTATCAACTTGTCTGTTCCCTAACCTCTCGCACCAGGCTATTTTGCGATCTTTAAATGCTTCGATCGTTTTGCTGGAATGCGTCAGAGGATGCGTTAATTTCGGTTTTGCGTAGGTATGTGGATCTCCTTCATCGGAACCTGCCATTACAGCAAGCATCAGTGCGGTATCTGCAACGGTTCTTGTCATCGGTCCGATATACGACAGGTTGCCGAACAAGTCGGGAGATTGCGGATGGGGAATCATTCCCAAGGTGGGTTTCAGGCCGACGATGCCCGTGCAACTGGCAGGGATTCGAACGGATCCCCCTCCATCCGTTCCGACCGCTAACGGAGCTAACCCGGCAGCTACGGCCGTGCCGGCACCTCCGCTGGATCCGCCCGGCGTCCGATCAGGATTCCATGGGTTGCGGGTAATACCTAACAAGGGACTGTCTGTCAGCGCTTTGTGGCCAAATTCCGATGTCGTGGTTTTGCCGATGAGAATGCCACCGGCCTCCTTCAAGCGCCTTACGGATGGAGCGTCTGCAGCAGGTATATTATCTTTGAAGATATAAGAGCCAAAGGTTGTCGTCACGCCTTTTGTCCATAGGAGATCTTTAACCGAAAACGGAATACCATGCAGGGCACCCAGTTCTTTTTTTCCCATGAGTTGTTTCTCAGCCGTGTGAGCTGCTTTTAAAGCATCGTCACAGCACAGGGTTGCAAAGGCATTCAGATGGGTCTGCAGTCGTTCAACCCGACCTAAAACCGCATCCATCAGTTCAACTGGTGATATTTCATGCTTTCTCATTCGAGAAATAAGTTCTACAGCGGATGTAAAACACAAATCATTGGTTCCCATGTCTCTTACCTTTTCATGGTTTGTCAGTAAACCGCGATTTCGCTGCTTAGAAAACACCAAATGCTTGGCCGAACACCCGGTTTTTTTCCTCCAGAGTTTTAACCAAGGTTGTCATGATTGTGTTAGCAGGTGCATAAACCCCATGAGATTCAGCTTCTTTCACAACCGCACCATTTAATGCATCAATTTCACTCTTGCGCCCTGCTTCAACATCTATGAGCATCGAGGGTTTTGCCTCAGGAATCTTGGCTGCAAAAACCTTCAACCAGCGCGACGGATCTTTATAGGGCAGAACAATCCCCTTTGCCAGAGCAGTGTCTTTGGCTTCTCGGGCACACGCAAGGGCAATTTGCCAGGCGCTGGCGTTTTTAATGACCTGGCCGATTCGTAGACCGGCGACCGTGCAGATCGCACTGAAAGCGACGTTGCGGGTAAGTTTGCCCCAAATGACGGAATGAATATCTTTGGAGACTTTGATGTTAAACCCCGCCGATTTCCAGACAGCGGCAAGTTGCGCTGTTCGCTTGCTCAGACCGGCTCGATACTCGCCCAGATGAATCATCGTCCATCCATGGTGATACACTTCTCCCGGCTTGACAACAGAAGCCCCAAATCCCTCTGCAATCCCTATGAGAAGGTTTTGGGGACCAATTATCTTTTCAATCCGTTCAGCATTTCCGATTCCATTTTGAATGCTCAACACAATTGTTTCGATGCCCATCATGGGGGTATTTTTGAGCGCAGCCTCTATATCATGCGCTTTGGTAGCGATGACCACGAGATCACAGAGACCTATGTCCTCTGGAGATGTCGTCGCATGAACTCTCACCCGCCTGTTACTGCTTGCACCTTTAACCGTGATGCCTTTCTTGCGGATTACATCTATATGCTCTTGCCAAACGTCCAACAACCAAACCTCACAGCCTGCTGCCCCAAGTAGACCTCCGTACACTGACCCCATGGCCCCGGCACCAATTATGGCGATTTTTTTCATAAAAAGACCGATGTCCTAAATATAACTTTTTAACGTTTTCTCGAAATGCGGTTTCATTTCCTCGTAGACCGTTTCGATTTGTTTGCCTGCAAGTCGTAAGGCTTTCTTTGAATCGCCCTCACGGATCGCATCCAGGATCCGGGATTGTTCTTCAAAAGATCTTTTAATCCTCTGAGGAATGGAATAGGCAAGATACATGGGAAAGCTTTTCCATATGGTTTTAATAAATTGGTTCAGCCGCTTGTTGGTGGATTTTTCAAATATCAAGTGATGAAATTGCAGATCGCAATCCGCATATGCATCAATATCATCGCTTTCAATACAATTCTTCAATTTGGCCATCAGTTCTTCCAATTTTTCAATATCCTCCGGGGTCATATTTGTGGTGGCAAGCCCGGTCGCGTAACTTTCCAGCACTTTTCGAATTTGATAGATTTCTTTGATATCCTTGGAGGTAAATGTTTTGACGGTACAACCTTTATAGGGAATATTTTTAATGAGTCCTTCATTTTCCAGTTGACTTAGAGCCTCTCTGACGGGCATTCGGCTAATACCCAGTTGACTGGCGATATCTTCCTGCTTTAACTGTTCTCCAGGTTTGATATCGCCATAAAGAATCGCTTTTCTCAATGTGGCCAAAACCAGATCTTTCAAGGTCTCATATTCGGGTTTAACCAGTTTTAACTTTCCCAATTTGCCTCTATCAAGCAGTCCGCATTAAATTTTCAAGTTAATATCGGGTAAATTCAATTAAGCGATTGTAGATAATTTAATTACTGAAATATAACTTTATCCAATATCCAAAATCCAAAATCAATTGTCAATCATTTTAACTACAAATTTTGGTGAATGAAATATTGGGTAGATTTTGAAATGAATAGAGGGAAAATGTCGATTTTTTGCACGGAATTCTCTCAAATATCAAAAATGACAGAAAAACGAAATTACCAAAAATGAACTATCGGGATTGGAGAGACTTTTCTTTGATTTCCGAGGAATGTATTCGCTGGGAGTTAAAGGGACGCCCATCAAATTATAAGTTTCTATTTGGCAGATAGTGAAAGATCCATTTCTGCCGCAATACGTTCTCGTCGCTGCGCTCATGCTTGTTGCGGGCTGAGACATTTTGAACCTTTGTGCCGGTTCCGTCATGGCAAATCCCAATTCACGCGCTGCCTAATGGCATAAAAGGCTTCTGGCTTTAACTCTTGTTGGTTGTTTTCCCGGCTGAAAGATCTCCTTTGGTTTCATTGAAAATATCTCCCCTACCCGGAGCCTGTCTGCGTGCGGCACACACAGGCAGGCAGGCATCAATTCGAGCTCTGCGTGGCATAATAATTCAACAACACAGATCAACCTAATAATAAACTTATATTTTTATGGACGGGAC
>SDBV01006892.1_pt1 | contig 15618 bp, 12 predicted proteins | sample 2277081 | NCBI WGS metagenome assembly SDBV01 (sample SAMN10402039, study PRJNA504765) | marine sediment metagenome | isolation source: marine sediment core GS10_PC15, 223 cmbsf | place: Arctic Ocean: Southern Knipovich Ridge | collected 2010
CCGGCAATCCAGCGGCCATCGCCTCGACCACCACACGTCCGAACGACTCGTGATCGACCGGATGAACGAGGATGTCCACCTGCGACATGATTTCGGTCGGATCGGCAACAAATCCGGGCCAGACAAACCGATCGGCAATGCCGGTCCGTGCGATTCGGGCGTTGACGCCGTCGACGTAAGGGTCGCCCGAGCCAGAAGCGCCGCGCGGTTGACCGTGTCCGTAGATACGCCACTGGATAGGCAGTTCGCGGTCCACGCGCCCCGCCGCCTCGACGAACAGACCGTGCTTCTTCCAATGGGCCGTAAGGTTGCCGACCATGGCCACGACGATGCGGTTCCCGTCGGCCGCCTTGGATCGCGGCTCGAAGCGCGCCAGATCGATGCCGTTGGGAACCACTTCGAGCAGCCCTTCGGGCAGCCAGTCGCGCACGTGCTGGGCCGTGATGTTGGAATTAGCAACGAGTTTCGAACAGTGGCCGGCCAGATAGCGTCCCAGCGCCGGACCTTCGCGGCGGAGGCGAAAGGGATGGCCCGGCCCCAGCAGCTCGCGCAAGTGCCACACGTGCGGCAATCCGAGTCGCCTGGCGGCCATTCCACCTTCAGGCGTGAGGATCGTATTGGTGTGAATCAATTCGGCGCCCCATTGTTCGGCGCAGTGGACGACGCGGTTGGTCGAGCCGTACGCCCAGCCGGTGATCCAGATTTGTTTCGCCTCCATCAGTGGTCGCCTCCACCAAGGCGCGCGGATCTTGCGGTTCCACCAATAAAGTCGCGTGAAGGCGACCTCGCCGCGTACCGCGTCGCGCAATTGTTCGCGCTCCTGCGGGCTGGCCGATTCGTGACACACGGCGCATGACTCGATCCCTTGACGGGCCAGTTCGCCGACAAGCCCCAACGTGCTCAAGGCCGCGCCGCCGGCGGCGCTATTCATCACGTGCAGTACTTTTCGCGGTCGGCGCGTCATGCGTGCTGGTGCGGATACTCTTGTTGGAAATGGGCCAGATCTTCGGGCGTGCCCAGGATCCAGACTTCGTCGACTCGATTGGCTCGCACATCGGCTCCGGCGGCGATCATCCGGTTGTACACCGGGGCGACGTAAAACTCGTTATTGGACCGTTCGTCTTCGGCGACCATTGCCGCTGCGTGCCGCACGAAGTCGCTTCCTCGGCGGAAGTAGTAAAGCCCCGTGCTGGCCCACTCGGAAATGCGGCGCTTCTCGGCTGTTTCCAGCACGCGATCCTGCTCGTCGAGTCGGGCAAAACTCCAGCGATCGCCTGCTGCACGAAACACGTCGAGCACACCGTCGGCGGTCGACGCAAAAGACGTTACGGCCGTGCCGATGGTCGTCGGACAGTAAGTATCGGCATTGAATATCAACAAAGGATCGTCGTTGTCGATGGCCTCGCGAGCGACGAGCACGGTACACGCCTGCCCAGCGGTCACGTGATCCAACGCGATCACCAGAGGGTTGTAGTCGGCGTAGCGCGCCCGGATGTCGGCCTCCAGATCGCCCTTCGCGATATGCTCGGCCAAGCAGATAAAAATGAGCCGTCGGGCCATCGACAGCGGCAGTCCGTCGGTAGCCCAGGCGTACATCGGTTTGCCGCGCACGGGAATCAACGGTTTCGGCGTTGTCGTGCCAGCTTCGACGAAGCGACTTCCGCGACCGGCCATGGGCATGACAATGTTCATCGTGTGGTTGGCGGTTTGCTCGCGAGTTGCGCGGCTTTGCGTTTTTCGCCACTCATCGGCAGTGAGGAGCCATCGCCGGCGATCGTGGCCCACGATTCGAACCGCATCGCGTTGTCGTCGATATACACGTCGGCGTGCGGCTTGCCGAAATGGATTTCGTCGTACGTGACGCCGTGCCGCCGGAGCCAGTCGAGCGTGGCCGGCCCCTGCCTCGCGATGACCTGACCGACATTTCCCCCGCAGGTCTTCATGTGACGGGCCGTGCAGAGAATGATGTAGTGGCCGGCGTCTTTCAACTCTCGCAGCTTTTCGATCGCGCCGGGCACCGGCTCCAAGTCGGCGTAGTCCTGTCCAGGATCGCGCAACCGGCAAACAACACCGTCCAAATCAATGCACACGCGCATGACCGTTGGTTAAACCTCCTGCGGCGTATCCGCCGGCGAAAATACTTCTCCGAATAGCTGCAAGGCCCGAGCATACATCGCCATTTGCCGACGCGGCGCGTCGTAGTGCAAGGCGGGCATGCTCGCGAACAACAGGGCCGTAATCAGCAGGATCTCGCGACGGTCGAAGTCGGCAAAGAAGACCTTCTCGAATCGCTCTTGAATCTGCCGATGCTGCGGCCGCGAGCGGATGGTCAAGTCGATGCGCGTGCCGTCGATCGAGACGTGAAACAGATCGTTGGTAATGAAATCGTATAGGCCGTAGATCGAATGGTAAAGCTTGGCGACGTCGTAGCGCGGATCGCCGTAGATGCCGGCAACGCCGAAACTACCTCGCGGATCGATCAGCTTGCAAATCCGCGACCGCAGATCGTAGAGGATGTTCGACAGGCACATGTCGCCGTGGACAATGCAGCCTTGCACGTTGTCGGCCAACCGTCCGACTTCCGCTTCGAGCCCGTCCCAAAGCACCGGAATGTTGGGAATCTCGCGACCGTTGACCACCACCGGACCGGCGTGCCGTGCAACGGCCAACAGCTCATCGGGCGCGGTCATTTCGTCCAGCCGCTTGCGGGTCTTGCGCAAGTACATGTCCTCGAGCACGCCCGGGGCAAGCGGGCGCGGGTGACGCATGAACCCGTCGACGAGAATGTTGCGCAGATGCACGAATACCTGTTCCCACACGCTGGGGTCGACGTTTTCGAATACGAAGACTTCGGCCAACGTCGGGTAGCCGTAGTATTCCAGCGTTAGCCAGGGATCCTGCCATTGGGTCGAGTAACCAATGACGCGTGGAAACAGCACGGCGAGCTCGGGGGGCAGCAGGCGCAAATAGTTGATCTCGTCGAGGAACTTTTCCACATGGCGGCTGCGCTTGGTGATGGTACCCATCACGCTGTCGATCGATAGGTCGTTGAACTCGCGCTTCTGCAACAACGTGCGATGCGAACTCGCCTGGCGGTCGGGATTGCCACAGTCGAGCCAATCGCCGGCTTGAATCGCGCGAATCGGTCGCGTCGCGGCTACGTTGTTCAGAATGGCCGCCAGCTCGGTACGGCCGCCCGCCTGCTCTCGTTCGTTCACCGCCGACCGGGCAGCAGTCCGCAGCTCGTCCAAGCGGGGGAAGTAGTAGACGCCGATCAACGCCTGCAGCGGAGCGGGTAGATCCGGTTCCTTGTCGTGCAAGGCCGTGACCATGCCGTCGGCGTTGGTCTCGGCCGTACACCAGCGATAGGAATCCTCCACCGGCTGTACGAGCACGGCGGCCTCGTCGCGCATCAGCACCCGGGGATCGGCAAACTGAAAGTGCGTGTCACCCAACACGACCAGCGCCGCTTGACCCTCGGCCTGCTCGGCCAGTTCCGCGATGGTGCCTCCGACGCCGCCATCGGACGAAGGCACCATGAAGGACACTTCACAATCGTCCCCCACGGAGCATTCGACGAAGTCTTCCACAAACATGCCGCGTCGCGACACGGCAATCTTGAAACGCCGCAGACCCAACGATCGCAGGTAGCCCAGCGTCCAGTGAATCACCGGTCGCCCAGCCACCGGCACCATGGCCGGGCACCCGATGTTCGACAGCGCCAACACCCCCTCGGCCACACGACCGGCGGCGGGAATCAGCACGACCGTCTCGGCGATCCGCCGAGCATCGGCCGCGCTGGTGGTCGCAAGGGGTCGGGCGTCTCGTTGTCGCTGTTTTTGCATGTCGGAAGGATTCACGGTTTGGCCGGCTCCGCGGCTGTTTCGATTGGGCGATCGCCGAAGATGCGTGTTACTTGGCCGCGCACGTAGTTGATTACGTCGACGAGATTGAGAGTCCCATCGGTGGTGATTGCTTGGTTCCTCGTCTTCTGCAGCTTACTCAAGTCCTGGTCGGTATCGAAGATGAAGCAGGGGACGAACTGCATCTCACGTTTCAAGTCACGATCGCAGACGAAGCCCTCAAAGTGCTCGGTGGGGTGGTCCGCGTAGATCACGACGGTTACGCCTTCTCCCAACGAGGTGATGTAGCCGCGCAGGCAATTGTCCAGGTACCGCATGTTGTTGAAGTATCGTTCGCTCGTGCTGGTCGCGTTGCCAAAGAGCTCGTGCTCGTTTGGCGGCAGTTGCGTATAGGGAGTGTGCGTGGTGAGCGTGATGACGAAGTGGCAGGTCGGCGTCGCGGCGCTGAGCAACTCCCGGGCTGAGAGGTTCAGGGTCTCGGCGTCGGACACGCCCCACCGGCCCGCGTTCAGGCCATGGTCTTGCACCATTTCCTCCTCGAAAACGATGCCCTCGAAACCCATTTTCTCATACGCCTGCCGGCGATCATAGAACTCACCGCTGTTGCCGTGGAAGCTGTACGTCTTGAAACCACACTCGGCGAGCACCTGCGGCGTTGTATTCTCGTACGGATAATCCGGAATAATGTACGTATTGGCGCGTGCCGAGCCGGCCACGCCATTGAGTGCGGCGAAATCCGCGTCGCACGAGCCCTGCCAGTGCATCGCGCGCACGCGATAGTACATTGACTCGTTGCGCAACTTGTTCAGAAACGGCGTCACTTCCACGCCAGCCGCCCTGAATCCGAGAATGTTGGTATCCAGACTTTCGGCCTGGATAATCACCAACCGCTCGTGGATGGGAATGTCGGCTTCGATGGGCGTGATACGGTCATAGATCTTCCGGCGCTGCTCGAGCACTTCGTCCAACAATTGACCGTCGCTCAGATAATACCACTCGGCGAACCAGGGGCCGAGGTAGCCGCGGATGTGACCCAGCCGCCCGACGCCGCGGGTCGTTTGGATATAAGAGAGCGGATCCAGGTAGTTGGCCGTGGCGTACAATCCCACGTAGCCCCAGAACAAAACGCCGGCGGCCAGCCAAGCGCACGGTCGCGGCAGCGACACGCGGCGCGACTGCACCAGCGCGGTTAGCTTGATCACCAGGGTCAAGAACAATAGCGCCGCGGGACCGCGCGGAAACATGTCCCAAGCAAAGCCGCCAACCTGCAGGCCTTCGCGCCACGACGTCACAATCGTCAACAACGACAGCGGCCGCAAGAAGTAATTGAAGTACGTAATCAGCACCAGATACACGAAAAACGACGCGATGGCCGTCAAAAACAACCAGCGCCGTCGCAGCGCCATCGTCACGGCGGAAACCAGCAAGAGGTCCAGCGCGAAGCGGATCTTCGGCGCCCACATGTTGAACTTCACACTCGTCTCGTTCGGATACACCAACGTCTCGGCTTGCACTGTGTACAGCTCGATGGTCCAAGTCGCGACAAACACGACCATCATCAGCGTCCATAGCCGCTCGCGGACGCAAAACGCGAGCAACTGGCGCGCCGTTGCAATCAGGCGATGGGTCAACTCGGGGCGCGCGGCCGCCCCGGTCGTTGTCCGAAGCGGCGCCCCGTGCGTCGAGGACGCAGCGGTCGCGGACGGGGCGGCTGGCGGCGGTAGCTGTCGTTGTTCTTTCATGCCAGTCTGATCTACACGACGCTGACGGTAGGACTCGCGGCGTTTGGCTGGGGGTGCTTGTCGAGCACGGCCTGGCACCACAGTTCGAAAATCATCAACGTCCAAAGTGCCGGATAGAGCGTACCTCGCGCTTGGCCCCGCGCACGCTCGCGCACCGCCGCGACGGCCTGCGGGTCGAGCAGCCCCCGTCGGACGACCGTCTCGTGGCCGCACGTTTCTTCAACCAAGGGAGCCAACTCGCCGCGCATCCAATGCTCGAACGGCAACGCGAAACCCTTCTTCGGCCGACTCGCGATCGCCGGCGGCAACACGTCGGTGAGTGCATGGATCAGCACGCGCTTCGAGCCGCTTTCGTCGTACTCGCTGCTTGCGCCCCCGTCCGGACGCAGCTTGTACGCATCGGCGCAGGTGCGAGAAAATTCGACCAGCGCCAGGTCCACGAGCGGCACGCGCAATTCCAGCGAGTGCGCCATGCTGGTGGCGTCCGAGTCGCGCAGCAATTGGCTGATCATGTACACCCGGGTGTCCAACAGGCACGACAATCCGACCATGGTCTCGCGCGTCCAATCGTCGGAGTCTCGCTCGAGACGGCCGATAACCATGGATTCGAGCGTGCTGGCCCCCGGATCGAGTCCCGCCATCCGCAGGGCCATTTCATCGTGAAACACGGTATGACCCTGGCTCCAGGTGGCCAGGGCGCTACGGCGCGTGGCGAGGTTTTCCGCGCGGTCTCGCAGCCGGCTCTGGGGAAGCCAAGGCACGACGCGACGGGCCACGTGTCCGGCGAGAACCTGGGCCCGGCCGCCGGCGGTGGTCGCGTAGCGCGCCATGCGGCGCGTGACCGGATAGCCGGAGAACCATTCATCGCCGCCCAGACCTGAGAGCACGCCCTTGACGTCGGCGGCCGCGGCGCGAGAGACGAGCCAGGTGTTGAGCCCGTCGGCCGAAGGCTGATCGAGCTGGCCGGCGAAACGCGGGAGTAGCTCACGAATTTCGCGCGACGTGGCTTCGACGACCGTGTGTCGGCAATCGTACTGGGCAGCAGCAGCTTCGGCCTCTGGCGCTTCGTCCTGCCCCGGCAAATCTGGAAATCGGACCGTGTAGGTCCGCAAGTCCGCGACGTGCTTTCGCATCAGCGCCACGATGCCGGTCGAGTCGACGCCTCCGCTCAAGAACGCGCCGATCGGGGCGTCAGCCATGGCGTGAATTCGTACGCTCTCTTCGAGCAGCGCTCGCAGTCGTCCGGCCGATTCTTCGAGCGTCTCGTCGCGCGGCACGCTCGGTGGCATGCGCCAGAACCGGCGTCGCTCGACCTGGTTGCCGGGCGCGTACCGTTCCCACGTGCCGGGGTCCAGCATCCGCACGCCGGAAATCAGCGTCCCGGGCTGCATCACGAAACCGCGGGCCAAGTAGCCGGCCAGCGCGTCGGTGGCAACTTCCGCCGGCACCAGCCCGGAAGCCAACAGAGCCCGGATTTCCGACGAGAACATGACGCCCTGCGCGTCGCCCTGCGGATGGGTCACGTAGAGGTGCTTGATTCCCAGCGGATCGCGCGCGAGCACCATGACGGGCAGCCCACCTGGTGAAGCATCGCGCCAATCGAAAATGGCCAGTGCGTACATCCCGCGTACGCGCTGGTGAAAATCGAGGCCGCGTTCCAGATACAAGTGCAGCACGACTTCCGTGTCGGTCGTCGAGTGGAATCGATGGCCGGCCTTTTCCAGTCGCTCGCGTTCGGCGCGGAAGTTGTACATTTCACCGTTGAACACGATGGCCACGCGCCGGTCGAGTGACCAGATCGGCTGGCGGCCGCGCTCGGACAGATCGACCAGCGCCAGACGCACCATGCCCGCGGCGCCGCCGGCAAACTCCAGCGTGCCGCGGCCGTCCGGACCGCGATGCTCCATCGAGTCGAGCATGGCGCGGACCGTCGCTTGCGGCCGTCCGGTTGCGACATTCCAAAGTCCTACGATTCCACACATAACTTCTATGCTACCTTGGCCCGCGGGCCGTTGCGCCTGAGTGGTCCGCCATCTTGCGGCCGAAGTTCATCGCGAATCCTGTGGTTCGAACATGGCATGGAGTGCCTGCGCCCCGCGCTCGGCCGAGCGGCCATCGAGCGCGCAAAACGCGCTCTTGAGATAAGTTCGCACGCGCGCCAACACCTCGTCTGGCGGCCCGTTGCCGGAGAGGATCTCGCGAACTTGCTCCACCAGCGCGTCGCCCGACCGCACGTGAACGGTCGCCCCGGCGTCGATGAAATCGACCTCGTGGACCTCATCGCAGAAGTCCATGGTAATGACCGGCACGTTCATCAACATGGCTTCGGTCGCCACGGTCGAAGCGCCCGTCAGCGCCACACGGCATCCCTGCAGCCAGTCGAAAATCTCGCGCGGAAAGCCGGGCGTATCGGCGGGGACGACGACCAGCCTGGTCGCCGCACACCGCCTCTGCGCCGCTCTGTAGTATTCAACGCGGTCCTTGCGGTGCAGTTTGACGACCACCGGCACCCGGGGAAACTCACGGCTCAATCGCTCGAGCTGTTCGATCACGACTTGGTGATGCTTGTGCGAAATGCGATGCCCGGGACCACTGGTCACCACCAGAATCCAGGGCTCGTCCGCTCGCAATCCGAGTTTCGCTTGCAGAAGCGGATGGGCCTGAGCGGATTGCCGCGGTCGCCGGTCCAAATTCGGCGCCCCGCAGGCAACGACGTGCTCGGCCGAGATCCCGTGCTCGAGGAGCAGGCGGCGTTGAATATCGCCGTACACCAGCAAACGATCGGCGCAATGGCGGCGCAGCATCGCGTCGGCCATAACGCTGCCGTGCATGAACACGGCAGTGGGCACGCCGCGCCCGGCGGCCACGCGACAACCGGCCCGCCCCTCCGTCGTCAGATCGTTGCCGACGACCAACACCCGTGGACGAAACACATCGAGCGCGGCCCGCGCGTTGGCGATCGCCTCGCTCACCAGCGGCAGCAAGTCGATCACGGTTGTGCGCAAAACGGTGTCCAGCTCCTGCGCCGCGCTGCCCGGCAGTTTCCAGGGGCCGGTCGCCGCCAGCTTTCGAGCCCGCCGAAGGCCGTCGCGATGCGCCGCGTGCACCGTCCGCGGCCAAGCGCCGAGCGTGTACACGGGGTCGGATACGTAGCGCTGCAACCCGGCAAAGACGCTCGGCTCGCAAGCCAGCACGCGGCTGCGATCTCCCAGCTTGGCTACGGCAGCGGCCACGGCTTGCATCGTGTCGGTATGCGTAATGTCGCGAGACCAGAAAAGAATATCAGTCGGGCCAGCCGCCGCGGAGCCCCGGGCTGCTTTCCGCTTGCGCCACGCCGTTTTCGCCCGGAATGCCCAATACCGCGCGCGGCCGACTTGGTAGCCGCTGGGCGCCGCCATCTGGGACGAACCGCCGCGCGATGCGCCCAGCAGGGCCAGGTAGATTGGCGAAGCGAGGACGTCCAGCGCGTCGACGCCACCGAAATCGAACAATTCGGCCCAGGGCGCAGCGCGAGCCGCCGCGCGAGCCCGGTCCATCCAGTCCAGGATCGTCGTGCGACCGGCAACCTCGATGTGTTGGGTCATGGCGCCCATCGAAGAACAATGATCGGTGCCCCCGGTGATTCGTTACGTCGGCGCCGCATGGCGAATCGGACGGCACTCCGACGATGCCATCGCCCGCAGCTCGGGCGTGTCGACCGGTTCATGGATCGTTCGGTTTCCGGAGATACGCCGAGGCCCCGGTGGAAAGAACATCCATCAATCGCGATGCCTTCACTTGTGGCAATCGGCGCAACGTTTGTCCCAATCCGGTGGCGCAAATCGAAAAAGACTCCACCCGAAAACCCGTTCGCTGGGCCATGGTCTTGAACTCGCGATAGGTAATACCGTTCAGGTCGCGATGGGGCCGCAATTCGCCGACGCGCTGCCGGCTGTCCGACAGACCAGGATCGACTTCGAGCAAATGAGGATCGTCGGCAGGCAAGCGGCGCCTCGGAAATCAGGTCGCTTAGGCAACCGCGGATCATGTCCGGCTTTCCCGGTATCTGCTCGGGGGGCGGTATATATTGACGTTTCGGGCCTTGATTGGGACCCGGCTTCACCGACAGATCGCGCTCGACGATTTCCAACTGCCCGTTTCCCTCGTCCAAGCGGATGCGTGCCGCCGTCATGTCGATCTCCAGGCTGGTCGGGCCGGCGCCGTCTTCGATCTGCGCGACGACAGCCCGGACACCGACCGACAGCTCCATCACGACCAGTCCCCCCAGATCGACGAACTGTGCGAGACATTCCACCCGCCGAACGGCCAGCCGCCGGCTCTTGCGGACGTACGGGCTATCGACGTCCAGCGGTCCCTCGCGCTTATGAAACTTGTTGTACAACTTCGAGTAGAACAGGGTGTTCGCATCGGCCGTGGGGCGCGGATTGGTCATGCACAGTCCGCATCGCTTGCAAAACACGGTTGGCAGGTTCAGGCCGTGCCGCATCCGCTCCCAAAAGGGGAAAAAATCGGTTCCGCCGCAGAAACCACACGGCACCTTCTCCAAGCCGAAGGTGTAGCCGTGCAGCGTAACCTGTGATGTGGGTACGGTCGTGGTTGCCTCGACCATCATCCGTTCGAACGCAGGGTCCCTGTCAAGCGATTGTCATTTCAGTCGGCAGCCTGCGTCGTGCCGCGCCGCAGCGGAGACGCCAGCGACTGCGTAAACCAGTCAACCGTTTCGCGCAAGCCGGTAGCCAGATCGTACGCTGGCGTCCAGCCCAGCAGTCGCCGGGCTTTCGAGTTGTCCAGATGCTCTTCTTCGTGCGGCGCGTCGGGGTTCAGGATCTCAGGCTCGAGCGGCCGGCCGACCGTATTGAGAATCGTTTGTACGAGGTCCAGCACGGTTACCGCCTCGTCGGGTACCAGGTTGAAAGCCTCGCCGCGCAGCTCCGGCGAACCGGCCACGCCCTCGGCGAGGGCCAGCAAGCCCTCGGCCGTGTCCTTGATATAAAGATAGCCCTTGCGGTCCTTGCCGCTCTGCCTGATCGCGGGCCGCTCGTTCTTCAAGACCGACAGGACCGTCGCCGTGATGATATGGTCGACGTGATGGTCGTCGCCGCCATAAGAATTGGTCATCCGCGCAATGCCGACCGGCACTCCATAGGTCTTGCCATAGGTGCGTGCCAGGACGTCGGCTGCCAATTTCGAAGCGGCGTACATGCCCACGCCGTTCAACCGGGCGTCCTCAGGCGTGGGCAGGTCGTGTTGTTCGCCATAGACGTGATTGCTCGACACGGCGACGATCGTCTCGATGTCGCCTTGGCGGCGGCAAGCTTCCAGGACGTTAAACGTGGCCAGCACATTGGATTCGAAGGCGCCCAGCGCATTCTCGTGAGACGAAGCCACGCCAGGTTGCCCGGCCAGATGAATGATGACCGCCGGATTGAGGTTGCCGACGAGCTCGCTGGTGGCGGCCAAGTCGCGCAAATCGGTTTCGTGAAACGTGTGTCGAATTTTCAGTCTGGGCGACGGAGCGAGATCGACGATGTGCAATTCAACCTCGGCCGGGGCCAACGCGCGACACACCCAGCGCCCGACAAAGCCGTAACCGCCGGTTATCAGCACGCGCTTACGATGCCAGTACGTTTGATTCACCAGATTCACTCCACGGAGAAAGTCAAGCAGCGAGGGGACCTACTTTGCGGGCGGAGACAACAGCGTATCCTTGAGCCGCAGCCGGCTGGCGGCCACGACCTCGCTGTCGTAGACGCGTTTCTGGCCGTCGCCCAACGCGGTTTCCACGCTGCGGATGTTCTTCACAAGTTGTCGGAAGCCGTGAGGCTCGATCGAGGCGGCCTGATCGCTGCCCCACATGGCCCGATCGAGCGTGATGTGGCGTTCGACGAAACAAGCTCCCAGGGCGACGGCCGCGGTGGTAGTGGTCAAACCGACCTCGTGGCCCGAGTACCCGATCGGACAGTCGAACATCTCGCGCAACGTCGTAATCATGCGTAAATTGAGCTGTTCCTTGGCGCAGGGATAGGTGCTCGTGGCATGGGCCAAGAGCAAGCGTTCGGTGCCCAGCAGTTCTACCGCAGCTTTGATTTGGTCCATGCTCGACATGCCGGTCGAGAGCATCATCAATTGGCCCGTGGCGCGGATCGCTTCGAGCAACTCGCGATCAGTCAAGGAGGCCGAGGGGATCTTGATGCAGGGGCAGTTAAAGGGCCGGATGAACTCGACTGAATCCGTGTCCCAGCAGGAGACGAACCAGTCGATTCTCTGGGCGCGACAGTAGTTGTCGATCTGTCGGAACTCTTCCTGGCCGAACTCGATCTTATGGCGATAGGCTAGGTACGAGATGTAACCCCAGGGAGTCTCCCGCATTTTGTCGCGCATCTCTGCCGGGACGCACTTGTCGGGATTGCGTTTCTGAAATTTCACGGCGTCGCAGCCGGCCGTCTTTGCGGCGTCGACGAGCTTCTTGGCATTCTCGATGCTGCCGTTGTGATTGATGCCAATTTCGGCAATCACATAGACTGGATTGTCGTTGCCGACGGGTCGTCCATTCAATTCGATGACTCGCGCCATGCTGTACATCACCTCAAGTGTTGTAGGATTAAGTCACATAGTTCACGCACGGCCCCCGCGCCGCCCCGACGGGAGAGCACTAAGTCGGCTTTCTCCAGCGCGAGTGGGTGTGCGTCGGCTACCGCAACCGAAAAACCGACCGCCTCCATGCAACCGAGGTCGTTAACATCGTTGCCCACGTACACGATCTGCTGCAAGTCCATGTTCTTCTCGCGGGCCAACGCCCTCAGCGCCGCCGCCTTGTCCGCCAGACCATGCCTGCACTCCAGTTGCAGCTTGCGACAGCGGGCATCGACCACCGAGTTCTGCTCGGTGGAAAGCACGACGATCGGCAGGCCGGAGGCGTGAAGCAGCGACAGACCCATCCCATCGCCGCGGTTGCACGCCACGGCCTCACGACCATCTTGGAAAACGTAAACGCGATTGTCGGTGAACACGCCATCGAAGTCGAAGACGACCATCGCGACGGGGCTCGGCCACGAACGTATCGCCGGGCCGGCGGCCGCATGGGGCACATCGATGTCCAAATGCTTCTGCTCGATGGCCTGCGTCGCCAGATCGAAGTCGACCAACGTGTCGATGTCCACACAATAGTTTGTGTCGATGACGATCGGTCGCACGCGCACCCCAGTGAGCGAGTGCTTGTGAGTGATCGTGGTCGTGCGAATCACGTCGATGTGGCCCGTCTGCCAATAGGTGACTGGCAATTTTTGCCGCGGCATGTTGAACGGCTCGGGAAAATCGGTCTCTAACAGCGGAACAACACAGCCGTCAGCCACTTCGCGCCACATCTTGTACGGTGTCTGTTTCGGTACGGTCACGCCGCGCACGCAGTCGGCCTGGGGATCCGATTCCAGGATCCGCACGGCTTCGTCGATCATGCCACACGGCCGCAACGGTGTCGTGGGCCGCAATTGCACGACCATCCGCGGATGGTAATCTTCGTGCCCGGCCAGCCAGCCGATCGCGTGCTCGAAGAGCGGAAAGTCCGGCGTATCGTCTTGTGCCAACTCGGCCGGCCGTAAGAACGGAACCTCGGCCCCGTAGGCACGAGCCACGTCGGCAATTTCCGGATCGTCGGTCGACAGAACGACGCGCGTGATCGATCTGGCCGCCTGCGCGCTGGCGATGCTATAGGCCACCAAGGGGTGCCCTCGCAGCAGCCGAAGGTTTTTCCGCGGCAGCCCCTTCGAGCCGCCACGCGCCTGGATGATTGCTAGAATCTCGTCGCCTGCTACCAAGCCGTCCAGCCTCCGTCGACCACAAGGTTCGCGCCGGTCATGTAGCTCGACGCATCGGAAACCAAGAACAGCATCGCGCCGTTCAGTTCATTCTTCTCGGCCATCCTTCCCATCGGAGTGCGAGCCGAATACTTGACCACGAATTCATCGTCCTGCGCGTTGTAGACGCCTCCGGGGGTCAGCGTGTTCACGCGGATTCCGAGATGCCCCCAATAGGCCGCAAGATAGCGTGTAAGCTGCGCGATCCCCGCCTTCGTCACGGCGTAGGCAGCCGGCTTGTAGAGCTGCTGCTCGTGGCCGGCGCGCTGGTAAATCCGTTGATCCGGCCCGACAAGACCATAGGTCGACGACACGTTCACGATTACACCGCGCCGCTGGCGCACCATGACCCGTCCGGCCGCCTGGCTGCACAGAAAAGCGCCCGTCAAGTTAACGTCTAGCGACTGCTGCCAAAGTTCGAGCGGGTAGTCCTCGAAGGAACTGGTCAAGCGGCCGGCAACCGACGAGTCTAATTTGGGATCGATCGCGGCGTTATTGATCAGGACGTCAAGACGCCCAAACCGCTCAAAGACGCTGGCCACGAGCTGGTCGACCTCGGGCTTGTGGCGCACGTCGACGGCCCAGCCGATCGCTTCGCCGCCGGTTTCGGCCGAGGCAGCCTCGGCAGTGCTGTTCGCCTGCGCGCGATCGGTGTCGGCGACGACAACCTTGGCGCCGGCCGACAACAGTGTCCGCGTGTACCGCCGGCCTAACATCCCGGCTCCGCCGGTCACGATGACCACGCGGCCAGCCAGATCGAACATGGACAGCGGTATGGCGTCAGGCACAGCGGGATTCTTTCCGGGCGTTTTGCTTGGCCCGTAGCGCGACGTCGAGCGCGGCAATCCCGTCTTCTAGCGGAATCAAGCTTGCGCGGCGGTCGCGCGCCGCATCCAAGAACTCGCGCATTTCGTCGAGGAACATCGTGTTTCGCTCGAAACCTTGGGGCACGTGCTCACGCTGCGTCGAGCCGTCGGTGGCTTCCCACGCGAGCGTGCCTTCGTGATAGTTCCACATGACCCTCCCGCGGTCGCCCCAAACGTGCAACCGGTGTACGGGCGGCTTTTGCACGTAATCGAGATGTATCTGACCGACGACCCCGCCGGCAAACTCTAACGCAATCTCAGCCCAATCATCGTCGGCCGACGTTTGCAAGCTCGGCACGCGACGGATCGAGGCATGCGCGCGCCTGACGGCCCCGAACAGCCACATCAGGTAGTCGATGGGATGGATCAACGTTAGGATAACTCCACCGCCCAAGTCGGCCCGAGCGCTGTAGCTTTGGCAGTAGTCTTCCCACGGGTGCCAATCTGGTAGGTACTCACCCCATTCGGCGCGGGCACCCAAGACGTCTCCGATCCGGCCGGCCCTTAGCTGGTCACGCAGGCTGACCAACAAGGGGTGAAACCGGAATTGGCAACCGATCATGGTCACCAACCGGTTCTGCGCGACCCTCTGGGCGAGTTCTTGGCAGCGCTCGAGCGAGTGCGACAACGGTTTTTCGATGAACAAATGGCAACCGGCATGGGCGGCCGCTAGCGCAACGTCCAGGTGTTTCGCCGTCGGATTCGAGACAACGGCAATCTGCGGTTTGTGCGAAAGCGCCTCTTGCAAATCGCCCGTGACCAATGCACTACCAACGTCCATGTCCGGCATTGTCGAGCGATACGTGCGATAAATAATGAACTGAGAGCAGCCGAGCGCCCGCAAGTTTTCGAGGTGGCGTCGGCCGATGGAGCCCAACCCGGCAATGAGGATTGGTCCGAGTGGTCGGAGGCGTAACTGATCGGGCATCAATGATTAAGCTAGAGGGCCTGTGGCCAACCGTTGCCGACGACAATCACCGCGATGCGTCATCTTACGTAGCGCGGCTCGCCCGGAATCGGGCTACTGGGCGCCGGGCCATGGTCGGGCTGTGTTTTGGCGGCCGAAGTTTCGGCGCTGGGCTCGGAGTATTCGGCCACGATTTCCTTGATTTTCAGCCGTAGCTCGTCGGGCGACGCGTGGACCAGCGCCGCCACTTCCGCGATCGCCTGCTCCACCTCGTCCAGCGTATACGGACGGTGATAGGCGACGAACAACTTGGGATGGGGCGTCGCTTGCCGCTCCTCGTCGTCGAAGTACAGTTCTTCGTACAGCTTTTCGCCGGGGCGCAGCCCG
>SDBV01006893.1_pt1 | contig 15618 bp, 14 predicted proteins | sample 2277081 | NCBI WGS metagenome assembly SDBV01 (sample SAMN10402039, study PRJNA504765) | marine sediment metagenome | isolation source: marine sediment core GS10_PC15, 223 cmbsf | place: Arctic Ocean: Southern Knipovich Ridge | collected 2010
TTTACTTTTCTGTATATCTTTATGCCTAATACAAAGGTCAGGTTTAAATCAGCGCTTGTCGGCGGTGTACTGGCCGGCATATTATGGGAGACTGCGGGCTGGGCATTTGCATCATTTGTGGTGACATCAACAAAGTATGCTGCTGTCTATTCCGGTTTTGCAATATTGATAATGTTCATGATATGGCTGTATGTAAGCTGGCTGATACTTCTGGTAGGCGCACAGATTACTTTTTATCACCAGTATCCCCATTTTCTTACAGCCAAAAAAGAAATATTTCGTTTAAGCAACAGACTCAGAGAAAGGCTCGCTTTGCTGGTCATGTACTTCATAGGCTACAATTATTACCACAATGAAAAATATTGGACGCTTGATACTCTGGTCGACCGGCTTGAGCTCCCGATTGATCCTGTAGATGATGTGCTGACTTTGCTTGAACAAAACTCCCTTATAATTGAAACTGCCGATGACCCCCCGGCTTATATTCCTGCCAGGGATATTGAAACTATTTCATTGAAGGAGCTCCTTAATGCCGTCCGGATTGCGGAAAAAGAAGCGCTTTTGGTCGAAGAAAGGCTTGTTTCCATACCGGAGGTTGACGGTGTTATCGGTACTCTCGAAAATGCCTTTGACGAGACGCTTGGAGAGAGAACTTTAAAGGATATAGTTCGTTCATCCAAATAATATATTCATTTGTAAATCTTCCCTGGTTTCTATCTAATTAAAGCTTAATAATGTGTATCATAAATATATGGAATTTAAAATCGACCTCCATGTCCACTCAAAATACAGCGGAGATACAGATTCGGAACCTGAAGAAACAATTATCCGTGCAATAGAATCAAACCTTAATGGTATTGCTTTTACGGAACATTATTCATATGAAGCTTCTGAGCCGGTTGAGAAACTGAGAGAAAAATATGAAGACAGGATCATGATATTCAGGGGTGTTGAATTTTCCGCTGCAGAAGGGCATTGCCTTGTCTTTGGAGTGAACACGGACAGGTTGTCAATTAAGAACGCATCTGTTGAAGACGTTATACGGCTTATCAATGAAAAAGGGGGGGCTGTAATTCCGACGCATCCCTTCAGGGGAGGCAACAGTATGGGAGAAAAGATCGAACATCTGAAGGGGCTTTGCGCAATTGAAGGTCATAACGGGTACTCACACTATTCCCAGAATGTTAAAGCTGTCAGGACAGCTGAAGCATTGAAAATGCCTTATACTGGAGGGTCAGACGCGCATATACCGAAAGAAGTCGGTGCATGTTATACATTATTTTATAATGAGGTTACGTATGACAATTTCATTGAACAGCTGAAGTCCGGAAACTACAAGGGAGTTGATACCCGGAAGGTCAGCAGAGTATGGCCGTTCTAAAAGAATAGTTCCAACCGTTCCAACCGCTTGAGCCGTTCGAACCGTTCAAGCGGCTCAAGCGGTTGAAACGGTTTTTAAGGATGCTTCTGTTTTATTTTCTTGACATGCTGATGTTTTTTATATAAGTTACAGTAATTAGCAAATTGATAAAATATGCTGATAAAATTTGAAGAAGAGCTTAACAGGCTTATTGCAGAAAGGGCCCATGAGCTGTCATCAGCGACAAGAGAGGGATCTACGGGAGAAGTTACTTATTGGCTGAAGGCTGAGCGCGAGATGCAGGATGAATTAGACTGCCGCTCAACCGAACGGTTCAAAAAAGCCAATAGCTGACCTGCTCGATTCCCTGTTGCCGGCTTATCTGCATTAAGATTATGACTGCTAAAAACAGTCTGCAGGATAAGTATCCCCTTTTTTAATAAATAAATAATTTCATCCACTGCCGCTGCCATCCCGCATTTTGTCTGCATTTACAATTTTTGATATATTCATTAAACTATTTACTTAATGAATCCTGGATACTTCATTAGCTGTGCTAATCTTAAATCATTATGAAAAAAGCATTAATTATTTTTGTTAAAGCCCCGCTGCCGGGCACTGTAAAGACAAGGCTGCAGAAAGATCTCGGAAGAGATGAGACTGTCAGGGTTTACAAGTCCTTTATAACAGAGATCACTTCTCAATATGCAGGGATGAGGGGGTTTGACAGGCTGCTTGGATGTGCCCCGGCAAAAGACCATGAATTCCTGAAGGAGATCGCTGAAAAAAATAAGATGAAGACATTTGATCAGCGGGGAAGCGATCTTGGCAAGAAAATTGTTAATGCATTTAAGGACTATTTTAAAAAAGGATATACCGATGTAATCCTGATCGGCAGCGACAGTCCTACCATTCCAAAGGAGTTCATAAGAAAGGCATTCAGGGCTCTTGAGAAAAATGATTTTGTGGTAGGCCCATGCTGTGACGGTGGAATGTACCTGGTCGGGGCCAGAAAGAAAATCGAATCCAGGTTGTTTCAGAATATTCCGTGGGACACATCGGATGTATTAAATATGGTCCTCGAAAAACTTTACCGATACAAGATTCAATTCTCAATGCTCCCATTCTGGTACGATGTTGACAATATTGATGACTTTAGGTTCCTGAAACTTCATCTCCGGTATCTGAAAAAAGAACTCCCCTGATAGTAAATTAATCATTATATTCACATAGTTAATTGTTTATGCATCCAAATATGCCTTGTGTTATGTGCTGAGGATCCATAAGCTGACTTGACATGAATTGTATCAAGTGATATGATTAATAGAGTAGAAAACCAGGAACCTGAAATTAGAAGGGAAATACAATGGCTGCAGCCGCAAATGACTTTTACGGGACACTTGGCATAAAGAAAGGCGCTCCTGACAATGAAGTAAAAAAGGCCTACAGAAAGCTTGCCCGCAAGTACCATCCCGACCTGAATCCGGGAGACAAAACAGCTGAGAAAAAGTTCAAGGAAATAAATGAAGCATATGAAGTTCTAAGTGATTCAAAAAAGCGGTCGGAATATGACCAGTTCGGACATGCCGCCTTTAACGGAGCGCAGGGGCCCGGCGGGTTCAGGACTCAGGACTTTGGTTTTGGCTCCGGAGGTTTTGAAGATATTTTTTCCGACCTTTTCGGTAATGTCAGACATCAGGAATCCCGTTTGAAGGGGGCTGACCTCAAGACTCGTCTTGATATATCCCTTGAAGAGGCATACAAAGGGGTGACCAAACCGATCACAATGACCAGGGAAGTCCCATGCAGGGGCTGCAAGGGCATGGGGGCAGAGGCCTCACAGGTATGTTCTCACTGCAAAGGGGCTGGTTCAGTCAAGCAGAGCAGGGGAGTGTTCAGTTTAAGCCAGCCATGTCCGTCATGCAGGGGGCAGGGAAGGATAGTGACAAAAGCATGCAAGGTCTGCAGAGGCAGCGGAAGCACCGTTGCAACTGAAAGAAAAAAAGTGAAGATACCTCCCGGAGCAGACACAGGCAGCAGGGTAAAGCTTAAAGGCATGGGCAGCGCAGGTGTAAAAGGCGGGCCTTCAGGTGATCTCTATATTGAATTGACAGTGAGACCGCATCCCATGTTTAAGCGGGACGGCAATAATATATATGTTGAAGTGCCTGTAACAGTTACGGAGGCGGTTGCAGGCGGGAAGATCAAAGTCCAGACACTTGACGGGCCTGTTACAATGACACTGCCTCCGGGGACAGACAGCGGAAAGAAATTCAGGCTTAAAGGAAAAGGGATCCCCGGTAAAAGAAAAGGGATCAAAGGGGACCAGTTTGCAGTAGTAAAGATAGTTGTCCCGAAGAATATAAATGATAAGACGAAAGAGGCATTGCAGGAGATAGAAAAAGCTTATAAGACTTAGTTCCAACCGTTTCAGCCGTTTCAGCAGTTCCAACGGTTGAAACGGCTGAAACGGTTCGAGCGGTTGGAACGGTTTTTTATGGAGTTAATTATGGACGAGAAAAAACGCCCCTTATTTATGATCGGAGTTGTTTGTGAAATGTTTAATGTCCATCCTCAGACATTGAGGCTGTACGAGCGGGAAGGACTTTTGTCCCCGCAAAGGGTCGGGGGTGCCAGGCTTTACTCGCAGGAAGACCTGGAACGGATCAGGATGATCGTGAACCTTACAAAGGAGCTTGGTGTTAACCGTGCCGGTGTGGATATAATCCTCAGAATGAGGAGGAAGTTTGAGGTGCTCCAGAGGGAAATGGATGAAATGATGGACTATCTCGAGGGTGATATAAGGAAACAGTTCGCGGAAAGGATCAAAGAAGTATTTGAAGAAAAAGAGTAGTTCCAACCGTTTCAGCCGTTCCAGCAGTTCCAACGGTTGAAACGGCTGGAACTGCTGAAACTGTTGGAACGGTTTTTTGGGAGGAATTATGAGGACCGATAAATTTACAGTTAAAAGCCAGGAGGCAATTCAAAAGGCTCAGGACTTTGCGCAGCAGAAGGGGAACCAGCAGGTTGATGTTGAGCACCTTTTCCATGTCCTGCTTGAAGAGGGTATTGCGCTTGAGATAATTCAGAAGCTTGGCCTGGATACAGCTTTGCTTAGAAAAGAAGTTGAAGCGGAAATCGGGAAGATACCAAAAGTCCTCGGCCCCTCTCCGGTCGGACAGCTTTATATTACCCAGGAGTTAAAGAATGTTTATGAAGCTGCGTTCAAAGAGGCAGAGCATCTGAAGGACGACTATGTAAGTGTTGAACACCTTCTGCTTGGAATTATAAGGACCAAAAACAGGTCAGAGAGGATTCTGAAAAAACTCGGTATTACTGTTGATAAAGTCCTTGCGTCCATGCGTGAGATAAGAGGCTCCCAGCGTGTAACGGACCCTGAACCGGAGGGCAAATACCAGGCGCTTAAAAAATATGCGAGAGACCTGACAGAGCTTGCAAAGCTTGGCAAGCTTGATCCGGTGATCGGGAGAGATGATGAGATCAGGAGGATTATACAGGTGCTTTCACGGAGGACAAAAAATAACCCGGTTGTAATCGGTGAGCCCGGGGTCGGAAAAACAGCCATTGCAGAGGGACTTGCCGAGAGGATAATGTCAGGTGATGTCCCGCAGAGCCTTAAAGACAAGAGGGTAGTCGCCCTTGACATGGGCGCGCTTGTTGCCGGTGCGAAATACAGGGGAGAATTTGAAGACAGGCTCAAGGCGGTCCTGAAAGAGATTGAAGAAGCAGCGGGCAATGTAATACTTTTTATAGATGAGCTTCATACTGTGGTGGGAGCGGGCGCTGCGGAAGGGGCGATTGATGCATCAAACATGCTCAAGCCTGCGCTGGCAAGAGGAGAGCTGAAGTGTGTCGGGGCAACCACCCTGAACGAGTACCGCAAATATATTGAAAAAGACCCTGCCCTTGAAAGACGGTTTCAGCCTGTTTATATACAGGAACCGAATGTCGAAGACACAATATCCATACTTCGCGGACTGAAAGAGCGGTATGAAGTCCATCACGGGGTGAGGATAAAAGACTCCGCTCTTGTGGCTGCCGCGGTATTGAGCAACAGGTATATATCTGACAGGTTCCTGCCTGACAAGGCCATTGATCTTATGGACGAGTCAGCCTCCAAACTGAAAATGGAGATAGACAGTATGCCTGTAGAACTTGATGAGCTTGAGAGGAAATTGAGGCAGTATGAAATTGAGAAGCAGGCTGTAATGAAGGAAAAAGATGAGGCGTCAGGGGAAAGACTTAAACGCCTTGAAAAAGAAATTACGGCGCTTACTGAAAAGAGAGACATACTCAAGTCGCAATGGGTGAGCGAGAAAGAGGCGATAAGTAAAGTCAGTGTTATCAAAGAAGACCTTGAGCGTACAAAGATTGAAGCCGAAAAGGCTGAAAGGGAAGGGGATCTTAACAGGGCGGCTGAACTGAAATACGGCAGGCTTATAGAACTCCGGAAACAGCTTGATGAGGAAAATGCCAGGGTCGAGCAGCAGGGTGGCAAAAGCAGGATGCTTAAAGAAGAGGTTGATGAAGAAGATATAGCGGAGATAGTTTCAAAGTGGACAGGCATACCTGTAAGCAAGATGCTTGAAGGAGAAGTCGAAAAACTCCTTAAGATGGAGGAAAGGCTTGCCATGCGTGTTGTTGGACAGGAAGAGGCAATAAAATCAGTATCGGACGCTGTAAGGAGAACGAGGGCCGGCATTCAGGATCCGAACAGACCAATCGGCTCATTCATTTTCCTGGGCCCTACCGGCGTGGGAAAGACAGAACTTGCACGAGCACTGGCCGAGTTCCTTTTTGATAATGAGGACTCAATGATAAGGATAGATATGTCTGAATACCAGGAGCGCCATACGGTTTCAAGGCTTATAGGTGCTCCTCCGGGTTATGTCGGCTACGAGGAAGGCGGACAGTTGACCGAGGCAATACGAAGGAGGCCCTATGCCGTGGTCCTCTTTGATGAAATTGAGAAGGCCCATTCAGAGGTATTCAATGTCCTCCTTCAGCTCCTTGATGACGGAAGGCTTACTGACGGACACGGCAGAACAGTTGATTTCAGGAATACGCTTGTAATAATGACCTCAAATGTCGGGAGCCGGCATATACAGGAAATGCTCACTGAGCGGACGGAGGAAGAGCAGATTAGCAAGTATGTAATGGAAGATCTTAGAAAGGCGTTTAATCCGGAGTTCCTGAACAGGATTGATGAAATAATTATCTTTCATTCCCTGAATAAAGAACTGCTCATAAAGATAGTCGACATCCAGATCAACCGGATGAAACGTTATCTGAAAGACAGACATGTTGATATTGTGCTGACAGACAGGGTAAAGGCGCATCTTGCTGAAATCGGGTATGACCCCCTTTATGGGGCAAGGCCGCTGAAAAGGGCGATCCAGAAGGAAATACTCAATTCACTTGCTGCGAAATTGCTGGAGGGGACTTTCAAATCCGGTGATGTTGTTGAAGTTGATAAAGAAGGTGATGAAATCACCTTCAGCGCGATGTAGGGGCAGGCCCCTGTGCCTGCCCTTTTTTTATTCCTCTATATCTCCCTTTTGGCAAGGGCAGGCGAGATAGCCCTTTTGTTTTTTACTCTTTAACCCCATAAAACGGTTCGAACCATGGCAGGCACAGGGGCCTGCCCCTACATTTGCGCTTTGACGCATTTGACAATTAAACTTGTAAATGATAAATTTTTAGTAAGACCGGGGGGGTTGGATAATACACTACCCGTCCCGGAATTCAGGAAATAATCACTCATCACAGATAATAATTGCAGAATACCCGCCGGAGCTGAAACTCTTGTGATGAGGCCTGAAATACTGTTGAGATTTCTATTCTGTGTAAGGGAGAAATGAACTAATGAAAAGTGATGCTTTCAGTATTTCCGAACCCACAGCGAATAAACCGGTCGTCCTTCAGTCTTTAAAGGACTGGGAAGAAATTTTCAATGCCATGACCGATATTATCACTATTCATGACAAGGACTTTAATATAATTTACTCAAACACAGCGGCTAAAGAAATACTTGGATTGCCGGACATAGAAATCAATAAAGTGCTCAAATGCTTTAGTTTTTATCATGGAACAGACTGTCCGCCATCCGGTTGTCCCAGCTGTGACTGTGTTAAATCTGGAAAGCCTGCTGTCTTTGAACTGTTTGAACCTCACATCGGGAAAAATATTGAAATAAGGGCCATGCCCCGGTTTGACAAGGAAAACAGGATCATCGGGGTGATCCATATCTGCAGGGACATTACCGAAAGGAAAAAGTCGGTAGAGGAGCTTAAAAATTCACGTGAAAAACTGCGTAATCTCACAGGGCATCTGAATCTTGTCAGGGAAGAAGAAAGAAAGCATATTGCACGTGAAATTCATGATGAACTGGCACAGGCATTAACAGCTTTAAAAATAGACCTGTTCTGGATGAATAAGAGGTTGTCTAAAGACCAGCAGGAACTCGTTGATAAGATGAAATCCATGTCAGACCTGATTGATATGACAATCAAGTCAGTACGGAGAATTTCATCGGAATTAAGACCGGGACTGCTCGATGACCTTGGCCTGCAGGATGCAATGGAATGGCAGGCAAAGGAATTTCAGGCCCGGACCGGGATTAAATGTGAAATAGGCTTCAGAACCGATGCCCTTAATCTGGAACAGGAGCGTGCTACGGCAATTTTCAGGATTTACCAGGAGACCCTGACGAATGTTGCGCGTCATTCCGAAGCAACAAAAGTTAAGGTAAACCTGAAGGAAACAATAGATTGTCTAAAGATGGAGGTAGAAGACAACGGTAGAGGTATTACTGAAGAGCAGATAACCAACCCCAGGTCTTTTGGATTGATGGGGATGCAGGAGCGTGTGCATCTTTTGGGGGGGATTATCAAAATAAAAGGGGTTGAAGGTAAAAAGACGGTTGTTAAAGTTGATATACCGCTTAACTGGAAAAAAGATGACTGTCTCGCTTCCCCTGAAAAAGATAATAAAGAAAAACGGGCATAATCCTTTTTATGAATTTATAAATTGCAGTTAAGGATCGGAGAGAAAGTTTGAGTATAAAAATTCTCATTGCAGATGACCATACAATTGTCAGGGAAGGTATAAAACAGATTCTGGCAGAGATGCCTGAAGTGACTGTGACAGACGAAGCAAGAAACGGACAGGAAGTACTGCAAAACGTTTGGGACAAAGATTATGATATAGTCCTGCTCGATATTACAATGCCCGGCAGAAGCGGTCTGGATGTTTTAAAACAGCTGAAAAATGACAAACCGGCACTTAAGATCCTGATATTAAGCATGCATCCTGAGGAACAATATGCGATTCGCGCGTTTAAGGCAGGTGCCTTCGGATATTTAACCAAGGAAAGCTCACCGAATGAACTGATTGAGGCTGTCCGGAAAGTATCAATAGGCAAGAAATATGTCAGTTCCTCACTGGCTGAAACGCTGGCAAGCCACCTGGAAGCCAAATCTGAAAAACCGCTTCATGATACCCTGTCCGACCGTGAATATGAAGTAATGTGTATGATAGCTTCAGGCAGGACAGTAAAAGAGATTGCCGGTGAACTGGCATTAAGCGTGAAGACCATCAGCACTTACAGGGCACGTATTCTTGAAAAAATGGGAATGAAAAACAATGCGCAGTTGACGCATTACACAATTCAGAACCAGTTGGTTTGATCAGTACGCAGCCCCGCTCTTCCATAATAGAATCCCTTATACGTTAAATAATAATTCCACATTCATGTAGGACAGATGCCGATAGAAGGCAATTTTAAATCTTACAAGAAAATCAGGTTATTGCTGATATAGATTTATTTGTTAATTCTTTATTCTTAATGTAGAGAAAATAAGACTTGTATTTTCTGTGGGGGTATATAGCAAGAGGGTCAAAATTATTAATTGGGGATAAAAAGCTTCTGACTGGAAAGAGTGAATCCGTCGGAAGGGGGGCTTTAAGTGAGTTCTCCAATAAAAAAGATAACCAGTTTCAAGGCGAAACTTATTTCTGATAAAGTTTATCCTGCGATAGTAGAAAACCTTTCAGAAAATGGATTATATATAAGGGCCGCATCTAACGAACCAACTTCGGAATTAATTCCCGGGAAGACCCTCAAAGTAAATTTCAATTCAGATTCCGGTGAAGAAATATCCATACTCTGCAGAATCCTGTGGTCTTATAAAACACCTCCCCACGGCATTACAGACAGCCTGGGAATGGAAGTAATTGACCCGCTCTCAAATTATGAGGAGTTTTTTAAGGCACTGTAAATAATGTAGGGGCAGGCCCCTGTGCCTGCCCTTTTTTGGGCGTGGTTACCCCCTTTTTTGTTTGCAATTGTATATTTATTAATCGTTTTTCACCAGGGCAGGCACAAGACCTAACAGAAGGGCAGGCACAGGGGCCTGCCCCTACAATTACAATATTCCCCCGATTCTTTGCACGGCCTCTTTGATTCTTTTGACCGGGACGGTAAGGGCGAATCTAACGTAGCCTTCACCGGGTGCTCCAAAGCCGTTGCCCGGGGTGGTCAGGATACCGGCTTTATTGAGAAGGTGCGATGTGAAATCCATGGAGGTAAACCCTTTCGGGCATTTGACCCACAGGTAAAATGCTGCTTTTGGTTTCTCCAGTTCAAGACCGAGTTTATTCAGGCCATTATACAGAGCGTCCCTTCTTCCCCGATACATGACCCTTATTTTCCTGAGGACTTTATCGTCGGTCTTAAGGGCCTCAATGCCTGCTTCCTGGATTGCCTGAAAAATACCGGAATCAATGTTTGTCTTGATCTTTCCGAGTCCTGCTATCGCATCTCTGTTGCCTGCCGCAAATCCAATCCTCCATCCGGTCATATTATATGTCTTTGAAAGAGAGTGAAACTCGATACCGACATTCCTGGCGCCTGGGACCTGCAAAAAGCTTAAGGGTTTTTCATTGTCATAATAAATTTCAGAATATGCGGCATCATGACAGATCAGAATATTATTGTCGGCTGCGAATTTAATGATCTTTTTATAAAAGGCCTTGTCCGCACATGCGGCAGTAGGATTATTCGGATAATTTATGAACATGAGCTTTGCTTTTTTAATTATGTTCCCGGGAATTGCCCGGAGGTCAGGGAGGTAATTGTTTTTTTCGAGAAGGGGCATTTCATGGCACTTTCCGCCTGCGAAAAGGGTTGCCACCGGGTAAACCGGATATCCGGGGGATGACATAAGTACATAGTCCCCGGGGTTGATAAATGCAAGAGGCATATGCCCGATACCCTCTTTTGAACCTATTAGCGAAAGGACCTCTGTTTTGGGATTTAGTGAGACATTGAACCTTTTTTTGTACCAGTCAGCAACCGCCTGCCGGAAAGAGAGCATTCCCGCGTAAGAAGGATACTGGTGATGCGCCGGATTTTTCACGGCCCTTCTCATAGCTTCAATGATATGTTTTGGTGTGGGGGTGTCAGGGTCTCCTATGCTCAGGTCAATAAGGTCTATACCTCTGCTGAGCGCCTTTTCCTTCATCTTGTCAATCGTTGCAAATAAATAAGGCGGCAGGTCCTTTACCCTTTTGGCAGGTTCAATAGTTATTTTTTTGCTCAATTTATACCTCCTGGAATAATTCGTGAATTGAAAAGTTTTCTATTATAAGGATTTTAAGTGATTTATTGCAAAGAAAGACTGATGGCAATACCCTGAATCAGTACCTGAGAGTTGCCTTAAGGCGTTTTGTATGCAGGAGCAGGTCAAGCCCGTCAATTATATTTGATATATTAATATCGCCGGCCATTAGTATATCGACGGCTCCCCCTTCCTTTCCCGTTACAGCAACCCCGATCCTCGCAACCCTGAGCATTTTCCTGTCATTGTTCCCGTTCCCGAATGCCACAACAGAAGTTGTCCCGAGTTTTTCAACATACACTTCTTTTTGAAGGTCATGGAACTCTCCTTCCAGTATGCTTAACTGGCAGCTGACATCTGCAAGTTCCGACTTTGCTGTCCCGAACGTGTTGGAAGTCAGAATATGTATGCTCAGAGATTCGGAGAGATTATTTAAACGCTCCTTTACACCGGGGATGAGTTTGCCGTTAAATGATAAAGTCCCGGTAAAATCCGAAACAAGATGGTTCAGCCTGACTGATCCGAATCCGGGTATGTTGATCTCGATCATATGAAATTCCCCTTAAATTAACGGCTAATAAATATTATCAGGAAATGAAATAAGATGCAAAAGAAAAATCATTTTCCCTCTATTCATCAAATTCCCCGTAATCACTTGACCGCTCTGCTTTTTTTGATGACTGAAGATGTTTTTCCCGGAGCATTTTCTCCTTTGCCCTTTTTGAGCGTTTGCGTTTCTGCCTCTTTATTTTAGCTATGCGCTTTTCTTCTTCGCTTTCTTCGCCCTTTATCTTCCGTTCTATTTTTTCAAAAAGCAGTTCTCTTGCATAGTATCTGTTAAGGCCCTGGGAACGGGTTTTCTGGCATTTAACTTCAGTGCCGGTCGGCAGGTGTTTAAGGTAAACACAGGTCGAGGTCTTATTGACCTTCTGGCCGCCCCTGCCCCGGGACCGGATAAATGATTCATCAATATCCTTTTCGAATATACCGAGGCTTTCCAGCTTTTCCCGGAGGGCCTTTTCTTTTTCAGATCTGACAGGGAACATAATTTAATTATCAATTACGAATTACGAATGAATGATTGAAAAAAGCTCTTTTTATTATATTTGAATTAAGATTTAGCAAAATTTATCCTGCAATTCTCAACCAGCGCTCTTGCCTTTTTTTGTATTTCAAGTGAAGCCGGGTGCTTCTTCTTAATCCCGTCCTCAGCTTTATTAAGGAGTTCGTAATATATGCTCCAGCCGTTTTTTTCTTTATTGAACTGTTCGAGAAGCGGGTTGGGTTTTGAGGTCAGCTGTTGGATGGTTTCGTTCAGGCGTTTTACTCCCATGCGGAAGAACTCGAATCCCTGCAGATTGTTTTCTTTTGAATTATCAGCAAAAAAGGAAGCCAGCCTGAGGGCAAACCGCAGATAGACCACGGTCAGCGGTATTCTTGAAACAAAACATCCCGTGAAAGGGTCTGTTGCGTTTTTAATGTCCTCAAGCGGCCAGGGCAGCGCTTTCACATAGTATGAAAACATTAATGTCCTTATATAGTCGCCGATAATTTTACCGGCGGCCGCCATCTTGATAGCCTCTTCTGCGAATGCCTCTTTGTCGTGGCGCATAATCAGGCCGTCCTTATGGACATAGCGCAGATTATCAGGACTGCCGCTGAATAATACGGAAAGAATATATGCCTGGTCCTCGGCCCTGCCGATAAAAGTTGGTGTGAAAGGCTTGTATTTTCTAAGTGAATCTACAAGTATCCCGCAGGTTCCGCCGGTAACATGGACCCTCTGGATACAGTGGCCTTTGCCGTCAAGTTCGTCATTATTATACCGGGTCATCATTTCTGCTTCAGTCGAAAGGGCCTGGGGGAGTCTGCTGAAGAAAACAAGTTCATCATCCTTTGCTTTATCGGCTGGAAAACGTACGTCCGGTGTGAACAGGGAGTTCTCAATATCTTCCTGATTCACTAATGCGCCTGCTATCATTCCGAGTTCTACCGGCTTGCCTTCACTGTCAATGCCTTCCGCACCCCACAAAGGTGTTTTGAAATGCTCAAACGCTGAAAGCCCGCTCTGTTCAACAAGTTCTTTCTGCGGAAACACCTGGTCAAGATCAATTTTGAAAGTGCCTCTGACATTGCTGTCTACAAAGACCTGCCAGAAAGCGGCTATGGCCTTCAAAAAACTATAGTGTCTCCCGTACTCTCCGTCTACGCCGAGCACTTCTTTCATCACGCTGAATTCTGTATCTGAACGTTTTTCGTCCAGATGGCTGAATATGTCATTAACCAGCCTGTTAGTGTCGGCTTCAGTAATAACATACAGGTCTAAATGGTTAATATTTTTTTCTTTGCGCAGTTCATCTTCGAGGAGGTCTTTTACGATGCCCTGAAGTCCTTTATGCGTGACTGAAACCGAAAGAACACAGGTGACCCTGGCATCCCGGTCTATTACGCCCCTCTGTTTTTCGAACTCCACAGCGTTGTCGAGCCCTTCCAGTCCATATATAATTTCATTATGTTCAGGCTTGACCCCTGCAGGGACCGGATGATCATACCAGTACAGCTGTTCCTCCTGAATAATCTGCTTCAGCATTTGCCTGAGCCCGGCGCTGACATTCATAGTATCAATATCCTCTGATGGAGGGGGGACAGTAATAAGGACGTTGGATGTAATCAATATTTCTTTTGCGGGGTCTGAGACCGGAGAAGGATTCAGGCCCGTGATCTTTATCTTTCTTTTCTCACGGAGCAGCTCTTTTTTAAGATCTGTCTCACCGCATAATGAAACTCCTTCCGGGAAAAAAACCTTGCGGATTTCTTCTGCCGCCGCAGTCTGGTCATCCAGATTTTCGGGCTCACTGATCCATGAATAAAGGGCATCCAGTTCTTCTTTGAAGCTTTTATTATTCTTATAAAGACCTGCTGTTTCATTGTGGATATGCTTAATGCCCTCTTTATAGAAGAGCACAGCGTCCTTCCATGAAGTATGAGATTCGAGGTCATCCAGGTACCTTTCAGCCCTGGTGTATAAAGGATGACTGCTCCCGCTTAATGAGATTAGAAATGATGTATTTAAATTACGGGCAATTGCCGTGTCTTCTTTGTCCGCATGAGAGCGGTCAATAAGATTTGCGGCGTCAGGCCCGGACCAGTTCTTCTCCGGGTCTGATAAATATTTAATAATTGCTCCGAGTTTTTCTCTCATGATTAATTGCAGTTTGATTAAAACGAGATTATAACATCTGTGCAGCAATTTCATGTCGATAAATTAATTCGCTGCTGCTGTGAAACTGCGATAAATTTGCTAGAAGAAAAGAGAGGACTTGCAAAATATAGAGTAATATTTTACAGTACCTATCCTTTCCTAAACCAGCTTATTCCCGGATTTGAAGTGATATAACTTATCGTTATAATTGAATAATTTTTTTTTCTTTGACACATATAAATATTTCGATTATAATTTTGGCATTGTAACACAGCTTCATCGATACACTTTCCCGTAACTTTAGTAAAGAGGTAAATTATAATGAAACGCTTTGACGTTAAGTTCATTATGCTGGCCGTAATGTTGAGCAGTTTTTTATTCCTTCCGTTTAGCTCCCAAAATGTATTTTCATCCGGCGGACAAGATAGTCAAGGTGATGCACATAGCGACGAATTACCCGGGATTGTCCCGCATGACAGGCCTTTAAAAGAGGTAAAGAAGGACCTGGCGCCTATGAATAAACTGAACGAAGACGTTGCCGTCTGCAGTGATTGCCACGACGAAGAGTGGGAGACAAATTATGAAAGACGGGAACTGGACGAGCCGCATGATGTGATCCCCGGCAAATTTGTAAACCACGATTCGGATAACAGGTGGTGTCTTGACTGTCACAGCGCCAAAAACAGGGACAGGTTGAGGCTTTTAAACGGCAAGCTGATTAAATTCAATGAATACTACAGAGTATGCGAGCAGTGTCACAGGAAGATCTATCGTGAATGGAAGGTGGGTGTTCACGGCAAGAGGACAGGATTATGGAACGGGAAAAAAGAGCATATGCACTGTGCCCAGTGCCATAATCCGCATAATCCTCCGTTTAAGCCTTTAAAGCCAATGCCTGCGCCCAGGACACCTCTTAAAGTAAGGGTCATGAAGTCAAAAGGCAAGTGATAGATACTGGAGGCAGTTTAAATGTCAGAAGATAAAAAAGGGAAAGACAAGGGCCTGTTAACGAGAAGGAAATTTCTTGCCGGACTTACTGCAGGAACCGCCGCCCTTTCATTGCCGGCCGGAGAGGCTGATGCCCGGTTTTTTGAAGAATATTTCAGGCAGCATTTTCAAAGACTCGATGAAGCTGATCTGAAAGTTATACTTAAGAATCTGGGAGAAGAACTGGAATTTAAATATGGGAAAAAAGTTTCGGTCAAGGCGACCCCGCCGATGGATAATGTTGTATTCGGTTATGCCCTGGACCTTTCAAGATGCATCGGCTGCAGGAGGTGTGTCTATGCGTGCGTTAAAGAAAACAATCTTTCCAGGAACCCCCAGGTCCAATGGATAAAGGTCCTTGAATTTCAGAAAAATAATTACAAATGGCAGGGCCTTGAACATTCGAATAAGTACTATGAACCCGAGAT
>SDBV01006894.1_pt1 | contig 15618 bp, 6 predicted proteins | sample 2277081 | NCBI WGS metagenome assembly SDBV01 (sample SAMN10402039, study PRJNA504765) | marine sediment metagenome | isolation source: marine sediment core GS10_PC15, 223 cmbsf | place: Arctic Ocean: Southern Knipovich Ridge | collected 2010
TTCCAGCACCGCTTCGAGCGAATTCGGATTTGTCATGAAGTAGGGCGATATGTAGCCTTTGTCAAGCTGCATGCCTTCCACTACGGAAAGCTCGGTCACCATGCCTCTGCCTTCTTCAACTTCGATAACGCCTTCTTTGCCGACCTTGTCCATTGCATCTGCCAGTATCTCGCCGACTTCGGGGTCGTTGTTTGCGCTAATGGTGGCAACTTTGGCGATATCGGTGTGGCCTTTGACATCTTTGCTGGACTGTTCAATAAATTTTGTAACGACGGCGACAGCTTTGCTGACACCTCTTTGCAAGGCCATAGGATTAGCACCGGCGGCTACGTTCTTTAATCCTTCGGCGTATATTGCCTCAGCCAGAACCGTTGCGGTAGTGGTGCCGTCGCCAACTACGTCAGAAGTTTTGCTGGCGACTTCGTTAACCATCTTGGCGCCCATGTTTTTAAATGGTTCAGGCAGCTCGATTTCTTTGCTGACCGAAACGCCGTCTTTTGTGATCTTCGGCGAGCCAAAGCTTTTGTGCAGAATCACGTTTTTGCCGGTCGGTCCCATAGTCACCTTAACCGCAGCAGCCAATTGGCCTAGCCCGTCTTTAAGGTGTGCTCTTGCGGATTCGTCAAACATCATTTGTTTTGCCATATCTGTTAACCTCCAGGATAATTCTTCTTAAGGGAAATTATTTTTCAACGACGCCTAATATTTCGCCTTCACGAAGAATTTTTAAGTTTTTACCATCGATTTCGAAATCACTACCGGCGTATCTGCCGTAAATTATTTTGTCGTTTTTTTTGACGGACATCTCAGCGTGTTTGCCGTTCTCGAGAACTTTTCCAGGCCCAATTGCCAGAATTTTTCCCATCATTGGTTTTTCCTTTGCGGCTTCGGGCAGCACGATTCCACCAGCGGTTTTTTCTTCCGCTTCTGCCGGTTCCACAACTACTCTGTCTTCCAGTGGTCTAAGTTTCATAGATCTACTCCTATTTTCATTGCGTAAATATTTTTTCTATTAGCAAAATTACATCATACCCATGCCAGGCATTCCACCCATACCACCCATACCGCCGGGCATACCGCCCATGTCTGCTGCTTCACTCTTTTTCTCGGGTTTTTCGGTGACAACACAGTCAGTTGTCAGTAGCAGGCCTGCAACACTTGCGGCATTTTGCAAAGCGATTCTTGTAACTTTGACAGGGTCTATCACGCCGGCTTGAATCAGGTCTTCGAATGTGTCTTTGTCAGCGTTGTAACCGAACCCATCTTTGCCTTGAGATATCTGATTAACGATCAGATTGCCAACAGCACCTGCGTTTTCAGCGATGAAGTAGCAGGGCATCTTAAGTGCGCTGGCAACGATTTCTGCGCCTGTCTTTTCGTCGCCATTGAGCTTGAGATTTTTGACAGCTTCGATACAGCGGATTAAAGCTACTCCTCCGCCGGGCACTATTCCTTCTTCAATAGCAGCTCTGGTTGCATGCAGAGCGTCTTCGATTCTCGCCTTTTTTTCTTTCATCTCGGCTTCGCTGGCAGCACCGACATTGATTTGTGCTACGCCGCCGGTTAATTTAGCAAGTCTTTCCTGAAGTTTTTCACCGTCGTAGTCGCTTGTAGTTGTTTCCAGTTCATTGCGGATTTGGTTGATACGACCGCTAAGTGCCTTGCCTGTTCCTGCACCTTCGACAATTATGGTGCTGTCATTATCTATGGTTATTTTTTTGGCCTGGCCAAGCTGCGAAACGGTGATTTTTTCAAGGTCTATTCCGAGGTCTTTAAAGATAGCTTCGGCGCCGGTCAGGACCGCGACATCTTCCAGCATGGCTTTTCTGCGATCGCCATAGCCGGGCGCTTTCACAGCGGCAATATTTAATACACCTCGAAGTTTATTAACCACTAATGTTGCCAGAGCTTCGCCTTCGACGTCTTCTGCAATAATTAGAAGAGGTCTTTTGCTTTTAGCGATTGCTTCTAAAAGTGGTACTAACTTTGCAACGTTGCTGATTTTGTCTTCATAGACAAGGACGTATGGTTTTGCCAATTCGCAAACCATATTATCCACATCGGTTACGAAGTGAGGCGAAAGATATCCGCGATCGAACTGCATACCTTCTACAAAGTCGACGGTTGTGTCTAGGCTTTTGCCTTCTTCAACAGTAATCACGCCGTCTTTGCCAACTCTTTGGAAAGCTTCGGCCATAATTTTGCCGATTTCGACATCGTTATTTGCTGATACAGAAGCGATGTTGATAATGTCATCGGCTTTGGCAATATCGATCGGTGTTGCCAATGAAACGAGTTTTTTAGTAGCAGCCTTTGTGCCCTTTTGCATTCCACGATTCATCGCCATAGCGTCTGCGCCTGCAGCGAGATTGCGGTAAGCTTCTTTAAATATAGCTTCAGCCAATACCGTAGCGGTGGTTGTCCCGTCACCGGCTACTTTTGATGTTTTGCTTGCTGCTTCTCTTACGAGTTTGGCTCCCATCTTTTCGGTCATGTCGATGAGTTCAATTTCTTCTGCCACCGTTACGCAGTCCTTTGTCACCTTGGGTCCGCCCCAACCCTGATCGATGATGGCGTTTCGGCCTCGTGGACCAAGCGTTGACTTTACTGCTTTTGCAAGCTTTTCAACGCCGCTTAACAGCCCAGCCCTTGCCTCAGATTCGAATTCTATGTTTTTTACTGCCATAGCTAATCATCTCCTATTTAATTGTAAATCGAGAGTATCCGTACAGATTTTATATCAACTCAATTAAGCAAAGCGGATACCAGATTTGTTATTATCCCAGGCCGATTTAGGCTCGGCGATTGTAACCGCTTTTTTTAAAAGGTTTTAGTAGACATAAAAAATGCCTGCAAAATTAAATCCTTTTTTGTTTTTGCCGCCTCTCTGTCAATTTTGACATCTGCCAGCAGGTGAGATTACGCCAACTTGACAGTCCAGCAAGGTGGGAAGTTTATTGCTGTTTGGGATGTTTCAGGGCCCAGGTTTCCTCAGCTTCCGGCTTTCTAAGGTAAAATGGCTCGAGCGTGAGTGGGTCGGAAAAATTGCCTTTTTCTGCCATTTGCCAGCCAATCTGATACAGTTTGGAGGCTTTTGCAGACCAGTAATCCTGGTTTATGAAATGAATATTGTCTGATTTGAATTTGTCTGAATAATAGAGGAGCCCTTCACCTAACAGCCAGAGCGGTTCTTGTTTGTTTGAAAACCTGCTTTTGAATTCTTCGGCGGTCATCAGGCAACCATCTACCTGTTTTACCCAGTGGCCTGCCTGATTGGAGAAAACGGCGATATAAAATTGGCCGCGTTTGGCATCTATAATAGTTGCTATTTTGTCGAAATTTTTATTTTTTTCGCTCATAAAATCGGTGGCGTTTTCAGCGATAACGTTCATCGTATCGACCGCAACGATTTTGGCGTTATTGGCCAAATGTAATGTTTTCGCCATGGTAACCGCTATTCTTATGCCGGTAAAGCTGCCTGGACCTGCGGAAATATAGATATGATTTATATGGTTTGCCGGCCGTTTTATTTGTTTCAACATGGTGGAAACAGCAGGGAATAGTTCTGTGCCGTGTCTTATCGGGCTTGAAAAAAAAATTTCATGAAAAATCTTTTTGCCAATGCCCAGTGCCGCTGAGCCTTTTCGACCTGACGTTTCAACTGCTAAAATCAGCGAATTTGTTTTTAAATGCGAATTTTGCATATTTTATCGGAGACTCCTTTTATTTGATTTATATTAGAGTAATTTAACGAAAATAAAAAGCTATACATAAACAAAATTGCAAAATAGCTAAACAACTACAAAACTTTTTTTGCTTGCAAATCAAGTCTTTTTCCTGTACACTACTAAGTATTCCCCCACCTTAATTGGTTAGTTTTGGGTGGTATGTATCGATTGATGTAATTGTTTTAATGTTTTGTATAGGAGATAAGTGGTGATTAAAAAGCTAGCTTTGCCGAAGTCTTTAATTGTAAAGGCTATAGTTATTAGTTTTTGTTTTGTGCTTGTTCTTAGTCCTACAAATAATATCTGGGCCGGTGACGGTTCTCTCGAAAAACAAGTAGCTATGCATCAGACCGGCCAGCAATTGTTGCAGGTCGCTTCTGAGCTTCATCGTCGGGGCTCCTACAAAGCATCAGAGCAGGCTCTGCAGCGCACACAGAAATACTTCGAGTATCTCAGTAACGCAGAGCAGGAAAAGTTCAGCGATTTGGTGGAAAAGAACAATATTGCTTTAGTCGAAAGACAAGCAATATTAGAGCATATAGCAAAAAGTTTCGAGTTTTCGGAAGCAAAAGATTTTGCGGCAGCCAAAGCCGAACTTGTAAAGATCCAAAATAACAGCTTCCTTACGGCTGCAGAACAAAAGCGAGTGGCTGAAGATATAAACCAACTGGATAAAAAAATAGGGGTTCAGGTGCGGTCGGCTAAGCAGGTCGTCAAGGACAAAGTAAGTCTTGACGTAGCCGAAGAAATGTTGGATACCGCCGAGCCCGTGATAGAGGTGCGTCCTGCTGAGAAGCCAAAGGCTTCGGCTTCTGTACGACCTGTTAAAGTAGGGGCTGAAAAGGTAGATGGAAGTTATATTGATGTTGTAACGCAAAAAAGAAACAGGCAGAGAAGTTATACTCGTGCCGTTGTTAATGACTCCGTTACAAAAGCAAGACAATACATAGCCGAGCAGAAATTTAATGAAGCAACCGGCAAGGTAGAAAGTGCTACCAATATCGTGAATAAGAATAAGCTTCTGCTTGGTAACGAGCTTTATGCTGAATATAGCGGCACGTTGAATCAGCTCAAAGAACAGATTGCACAAGCGGAGTTTGCAATACTTCAGCAGAAGGCAATTCAAAAACGCAAAGAAGCTGAGAAATTACAGAAAAAACTCAGACAGCAGCAGGACAGTGAGCGGAGTCAAAGAGTAGATGACCTCATGAACAATGCGATAGCTTTTCAGAAACAGCAGCGTTATAAAGATTCGCTTGGTCAAGTTGAAATCCTACTGGGCATTGACCCGCTTAATGAACAAGCTATGTTAATGCAGCAGACCCTGGAGGATGTGATTAGTTTCCGTGATCAATTAGAGGTACAGCGTGAAGCGGACAGAGAAGAGCGTGACATGATGCTTGAGACTGACAGGTCAAAGATTCCCTATGCAGAGGAGTTTAGATATCCCAAAGATTGGCGAGAGCTGACCAAAGACCGTGAGATCGAGCGAGCCGCTGGTCTTAGCCGAGTTGATGCTGCGGTCTATCGGCAACTTAGCCAATTAGTGGATCTTTCATCTTTTACACTTGATATGCCTTTTGATGAAGCTCTTGAGATATTGACTAATTCAATCGAGCCACCTCTGCGAATAACAACTATGTGGCGTGACCTGAGTGAGAATGCATATATTGAGCAAGGCACTCCAATAAATATGCAGGGTTTAAGCGGTATACCATTAAAGAAGGGTCTGGAGTTGTTGTTGAACTCTGTTTCTGGTGAGCTTGCCGAATTGGATTATGTTGTCAGCGATGGGATAATTACTATTGCAACAAAGGGTTCCGAATCTTTACCAAGCAGACATCGGACCGATGTTTACAATGTTGAAGAACTTCTTGGGCTTCCTGCCAATTTTGCCTCTGCACTAAACACTGCCAGTGGCGCTACAGCTGGTGGTGGTGGTAGTAGCCGCGGCGGCGGTGCCAGCGGCGGCGGTGCCAGTGGTGGAGTTGAACAACTTCTGGGTACTGAACAAATACTCCAAAGATCAGAAGAGATTGTCAATCTGATTGAGGATACCGTTGAACCAGATTCCTGGTATGCTGCTGGTGGAGAAGGAACCATAAGGGTATATGGAACTAAGCTAATCGTCAATCAGACTCCTGAAGTTCATGAAAAGATTACAAAATTGATTGACGATTTGAGAAGGTCTCTTGGGGAACAAGTTGCGATCGAAGCAAGGTTCTTGACTGTAGGGGAGAATTTCCTTGAGGATATTGGGGTAGATGTAGATTTTGATGTCATAAATGCAGGCGGAAAGTGGGGCATAATATCGGCCCTGCAGGGATCTTCAGAGTCTATTATTCCTAACAGGTCAAATATAGATGGTAGTTTTGATCTATCAGCTCTGGGCAATATATCTGATGCGATAACCATCAGTGGAGGTTATGGGTCAATTCTTGATGATCTTCAGGTCAGTTTTCTTATCAGGGCCACGCAGGCTCACAGGAATTCAAAGACCCTTACAGCGCCTAAGGTTACTGTTCTTAGCGGAGAATCGGCTTCGATCAGGATTGAAAAACAAACGGCATATATTGCCGAATGGGAGTTGGAATCCGAAGCTGTTGCTGATCAGGTTCCAAGGCTCATTAGTGCTGAAGCGGAAATTGAGTCGATTTTTGACGGGATCGTTCTTAATGTTACGCCTACTATCAGTTCAGATAAAAAGTATGTGCTTTTGCGAATCACTACATCACTTACGCAGCTGTTTGGTTTTGATGAACGTGATGTTGGTCTGATAGGTGATGAAGGAGAAGGCAGAAACTTCCTGGCACAATTACCTCTGACCGAAACTGCGGAGGTGAGAACAAGAGTTAGCGTACCTGATGGCGGGACCCTACTCATTGGAGGGCAGAAGTTGACGGATGAAACTGACCTTGAAGAGGGTGTGCCTGTATTAAGTAAGTTACCAATATTTGGAAGACTATTTAAAAATCGTAGCAAGATTAAGGACAGTAGCGTTCTTTTAATCTTGGTCAAGCCAACAATTATACTTCGTGAAGAAGCTGAAAAAAAGGCTTTTGGCACAATAAGCTAAGTGGTTTTTATTGATTGTATAATCACCACTTGTACTTTGTGGTCGGGTGGATGACCAAGCAGATAACTGGTGTTATAAAGGTAGTATTTTGCGTGGCTTAGAGGGGTTTTTAAAAGTTGTTCTTGTATTTAAAACTCCAATTGTGGTATTTGTACTTATAACGTTGTACAGGCAATTGATTTTGAATTATTTTGCCAAATATTGTATAATGAAGGAATGGTGATGGGTGTATTATAAGGCTATTGCAAAACTGAGTTAAGTTGTTTTAGCCCTTATAATTAACCGTTTAATTTGTAAATGTGTAGTTTTTCGGAGCGGATGATGAAAAGACAATTTGTGGTTGGTTTATCGATTCTGCTATTAGCAGCAAGTTTCTCAGCAGCTAAAGATGTTGAATATAAACCCGGTGAATTACTTGTACGTTTTGATGAATCTGCGCTCTTGCCGAGCCAGGCCAATGCTCCAGAACATGTTGCACAGCGCAAGGCTGCGAGAATGGCAGCGTTAAAGTCTGCAGGCGGCGGCAAAATCGAGAAAACGTTTAAGCGGGCACACAACCTGGGTTTGGTGAAATTGCCTAAGGGGGTTAGCGTTGAACAGGCTCTTATAATCTATAACAATACGCCTGGCATCCTTCGCGCTGAGCCGAACTATAAGTTTAAATTGGACAGAACACCCGATGACGAATTTTTTAGTGATCAGTGGTCGCTTCATAACACAGGCCAGACCGGCGGTACTGTCGATGCTGACATCGATGCACCGGAAGCATGGGATATTCATACAGGTGATTCAAATAGCAATGTTGTTGTGGCTGTTATCGACACGGGGATTGACTATAATCACTATGAGTTGAAAGTAAATATGTGGGTAAATCCCGATGAGGACGGAGGCTCACCTGGTTTCGATGACGATGGCAATGGCTATATAGATGATATTCATGGTTATGACTTTGCCGGTGCCGATGTAAATACCCCTGATCATGATGCAGATCCTGCTGACACTCATGGGCACGGTACTTTTGTAGCAAGCATTATTGGTGCAGTAGGCAATGATAATTTTGGCATGACCGGTGTTTGCTGGGATGTTAAGCTCATGGCATTGAAAGGTTTTGCCGACAATGTAGGATATGCACTAACGGACGAATTGGTAGAGGCTGTCCATTATGCAACCGATATGGCTACTAGACATAACCTCAAAATGGTTATTAACGCGTCATGGGGAGGTGGCGGTTATTCTACTGACCTTAAGGAAGCGATAGAAGAAGCGGATGATGCAGGGATTCTTTTTGTAGCTTCAGCAGGTAATTACAACCAGGACAATGATGCATGGCCTCGCTATCCGTCAAGCTATGACGTCAACAATATTATTTCAGTGATGTCTACGGATCATGATGATAATAAGTCGGACTTCTCACATTATGGAGTTGCCAACGTAGACATTGGTGCGCCTGGAACCGATATTCTTGGTACATTGCCGATGGTTCTGACTCCGGATGGCTGGATCGTTCCTTACGCAATAGGATCGGGTACGTCGTTTGCCGCTCCGCATGTGGCAGGGGCCTGTGCGCTTATGAACTCGCTTGTACTATCAACGCCAGGAACTCATGTTCGATCACACGAACTAATCAAAACAATACTCTTACAGACAGTTGATCCGACTTTGCCGGGCCTTTGTGTTTCAGGTGGAAGACTTAATCTCCATGAGGCACTGAAGATGGTATGGCCGGGCAGGGTGGTGAATGCGATCACAAACTCTAAGTATAACACTATTCAGAGCGCAATTAATGCTGCCAAAGACAACACTACGCTGATTGCCGATAAAGGCCATTGGTTTTTTGAAAACGTTGATTTCAAGGACAAGAACATTAGGCTTCGCAGTGGTGATATTCTGGATAGATCTGACCCTACTATTTATCCGGACACTACTTATATATCAGGCCTTTATAATAATGGCAGGATAGTGACAATTAATAATGGTCAAACTTCCGCTTCCGATGTGAATGGTTTTACCATCAGAGACGGAAGAGGAGGTATTTATTGTGATGGAACTTCACCAGGGATTCTCAATTGTATAATTACCGAAAACGATGCTGGGATCGATGCAGGGATGGATGGCGGCGGTATTTACTGTGATAATGGGGCGAGTCCAAAGATTAACAACTGCACTATTAGCAACAATACCACTACCTATTGGGGGGGGGGGATTTATTGCAGCTATGGTTCGAATCCTGATATTAATGACTGTACCATAAGCGGAAATACCTCTACCTATGATGGCGCTGGTATTTATTGTTTATATTCCGACCCGACTATACAAAATTGCCGGATAACCAATAACGTCGCAATGCCTGCCGGTTCCGGTGGGGGTATTTATTGCGAAGAATCTTCGCCGGTTATTAACGAATGTACTATAACAGGGAACCAGGCACTCTTTGATGGGGGTGGTATCGATTGCACCTATGGTTCAAACCCGGATATTACAAATTGTACCATAGGGAATAATAAAGCAATTTATTATGGTGGCGGAATTAACGCTTCAGATTCTTTGCCGTTGATAAAGAACTGTTTGATAGTTGACAACACCACTGAAAGTTATTATGGCGGTGCAATCTATCTTGACAATGCTTCGGTAGAGATTAGCAATTGTACGGTTTCGAATAATACCGTTATTAATACGCTTGGTACCGCAGGCGGTGTGTATTGTTCGGATTCATCTCCGACCATTACAGACTGTATATTTACTGATAACGAAAATTATGCGATTTATGAAAGTGACCCAACTTCCGATCCGACTGTCACATACAGTCTGTTCTATAACAACTCCGACGGTGATTATTATGATAACGATACGTCCAGGGTCTACAACGTAAATAGTGCTGATACACTTGGGCTGGATCCGAATAATCTGAATAATCTGGCTGAGGCGAGCGACAATCTTGATGCCGATCCGATATTTGTTCCAGGTAGACTCGGTAATTACTATCTGAGCCAGGAAGCTGCGGGACAAATTATGGACCCGAACGGAGACGTTGGTAAAAATCCTGGTGATGCCGACAGTCCTGCCCTTGATACCGGCAGCGATACTGCGGCCAATCTTGTAATGGATATTTATTCGACTCGTACCGATATCGTTAATGATGCCGGCGTGGTGGATATTGGATTCCATTACAATGACCCGTGTGCGCCGATCATGTATATATTGACTACCGTTGCTAATCCGAACGAATGGGGTATGATTCTCAGGGATCCGAACGACCCGAATTCAAGTTATGTTCAGTATTCACAGGTATCTTTGACCGCAGTTCCAAAAGCTGATGACTATATGGTAGGGTTATGGAGCGGTGCTGATAAGGAGACTAATGAACCAAATGATCCGAATAATTTTGTAACGATGAGTTCGGACAGGACCGTTACGGTCACGTTCTTAAGGGCTTTAGTGCGTTTGCGTACCAGAATCGATATTATTAATGGTGATGGAACAGGAACTATCGAACCGCGAGGCGAGACGCGATGGCGGCGGGGTGCAGTGGTCAATCTGGAAGTTGACCCGGATAACGCGGCACATCGTATTATATGGAACGGCAGTGATAATGATTCGTCAAATGGTCGCACTAATATGGTAACCATGGACGCAGATGTTATTCAGGAGGTGGTCGTACTGTTCATTGCATCGCGAACAATCGATTTCCCGGGCGATTCCACCTACCCAACACTGCAGGCAGCCATCGATGATGCGCAGGATGGCGATAAGATTATAATTGAAGCGCTCGGAAGTGAAACTCCATACGTGACTTCATGGGGATTTGATATCAATGGCAAAGCTATTATTATAACAGGCGAAGACCCGGCAGACCCGTGCGTTGTTGCAGCGACTGTCTTTGAAAAAAACGCTGGCCCTGACGGTAGCAGTGGTCCGGCCTTCACTTTCTTCAATGTTGGCAATGATACCGTCCTCAAAGGTATCACCATAAGGAGATTTGGAGGTACGGGATGGATGGCAGATGATGGTGACCAGGACCATCCTGACGGCTGGGATGGAGGCTCAGTTTATGGAGGAGCGATATTATGCTGGTATAATGCATCGCCAACTATAGAGTATTGCGTTATTGAAGATTGCAATATAACCGGTGGTGACGGTGGGAATGGCACAGGAGGTCGAACCGGAATTGATGACGCACATCCTGATGGTTTTGACGGCGGCTGGCCTGGCGGTGCCTTTGGCGGCGGAATGGCAATACTTAATGGCAGCAACCCGATTGTCAAAAACACCACATTCAAAGATTGTAGTGTTAATGGAGGCAATGGCGGTGATGGCGGAAGTGGAACTGAAGGGGCTGTAGGTGGCCGAGGAGGCGGCTGGTACTACGGAGCGAGTAGTTGGTGGTATAATTTCCCATGGCGAAACCCTCTGAGTGGATGGTATGGCATTCCAAGTGAATATAGCGGCCGAGGAGGTGCGGTATATGTGGATGAATATTGTTCGCCGGTATTTGAAAACTGCACATTTATAAATAATCGAAGTGGCGGCGGTACAAACGGAATTTGTGGCCAAAATGATGGCTCAGGTACAATAGCTGAACCAAGTATACGCTGGAGAATTGATAATCTTGGTGGCGGTGTTTACTGTGCGGACAACAGCACTGTGAAGTTCGAAAATTGCGAATTCAACTATAACATGGCTGATGTCGATAATATTGATCCAGAACCAACCGATGCGATTGTCAGTTATGGTGGAGCGGTGACTTTTGAAGATAACGCTAATGTCACATTCGATAATTGTTCATTTAACGGCAATGAAGCATCTGTAGGAGGAGCGATTTACGGCTCATTTGGTGATTCGATATTTGATAAATGTGAATTTAACGGCAATTTAAGTCTGGATGGTGCCGGATTATATCTAAGTGGCGGCTCCAACAAGGTCGCTAGAAGCAGCTTTTATAACAATCGGGCTGTCGGCGAAGCTAGTTCTGGCGGCGGAATCCTCTGCTTTGATGCTGACACAACGATTTTTGATTCTGATATAAGCTATAATTACGCATCTTTATCAGGCGGTGGAATCCATATCTACGGCAGTGATCAGGTGACTTTAAAGAACTGCCTGATATCTAATAATTCTGCCGGCAAGAGCGGAGGAGGGGTTTCGCTTAGTGAACAAGCCAAAGCCAACATCACAAATTGTTCCATTGTAGACAACAGGGTTACAGCGAATAACTCTAATTATGGTGGTGGCGGGTTGTTCTGTAACTATCAAAGTGATGCTGATATCATTAACAGTATTTTCTGGGGCAACACTGCAGGTTACGGTGCTCAGATTAGTATTGGTGCCGGCGATAACCATAGCAATCCCTCAAGAGTCAGTGTCTCCTACAGCGATGTTCAGGCCGGTGCTGTGGGTGTTCACAAAGTTATAAACGATTGCGAATTGATTTGGAGTGACGTGAACAATCTGACGGGTACGAGTCTGTCAGATCCGAACTTTATAAGTACCAGTTGGGCTGATTATTGTCTAAGTCAAACCGATGTCGATGATCCCAATCAGACTGTCGATAGTCCATGTGTAGATGTCGGTAGCGATAACGTTAAGGCTTTAAATATGTACAGGCATTCGACGCGTACAGACCGCGAACTTGATGACGGAATGGTGGATATGGGTTACCATTATGTGCTAAACGCGGACATCGTCGGTGATTTGAATTTTGATGGTCTTGTGGATATTCTCGACTATGTGTTGTTCCTTGAGCAATATCTTGAACAAGGTTGTGATTTCCCGTATTGGTGCCATGAAGCAGATATAAATCAGGATGGAATAGTTAATCTGATAGATGATGCACTGTTTTTGAATAATTACGGCCAGACGGAAAAGGTTCCGCCGGAGCCTGACCCGATGAGTTGGGCCGTTGCGCCTATTTCGACTGGAGCCGGACAAGCTTCGATTACGATGACTGCGACGACAGCTATCGATAATTCCGGCTATCCCGTGCTATATTATTTCGAATGCTTCTCAGGAAGCGGTAATGACAGAATTTGGGATCCGTGTTCGACATATACGGACACAGGTCTTACTGTAGATAATGAGTATAGCTATAGGGTAAAGGCAACAGATTACAGACATGAGATAGACGACACGGACATAGTATTTGATGCGAGTGATTCTGAGGATCCAAATATTGGCAATAAGACTGATTGGTCCGTGGTCGGTTATGCGATAGCCGGTGAGGATGTCAATACGCCTCCTCCTACAGGAGACGACACTCCGCCGACACCTAGTCCATTGACTTGGGCAACGCCGCCTTATGCGGCAGCGCCGAATTCGATCGAGATGTTAGCTACTACCGCTGCAGATACTAGCGGTGTGGAATATTATTTCATGGAGGTATCTGGTTTTGAACATGAGAGCGGCTGGCAGGATAGTCCATTTTGGGAAGATGCAAATCTTACTCCTGATACCGAGTACTATTACCAGGTAATGGCACGTGACAAATCAACCAATCAGAACGCGACAGGCTGGTCAAGTGCTGCTTCGGCTACTACTCCTGCAGAGGGCGAGGAGCCGCCTGTTGAGGATAATGAAGCACCAACGCCAAACCCGAGCCTGTGGCTGGTACCGCCAACAAGGAATTCAGGGATTATTTATATGGAAGCTTTTGTCGCCACGGATACCAGTCAGCCGGTGATGTATTACTTTGAGTGTGTGCTTGGTTCAGGTTTGGATAGTGGCTGGCAGTTGAGTAACATATTTACCTATCCTCATAATAGCGATGCTGTCTATGTCGTAAGAACCATGGACGCGGCAGGAAACGTTGGACTTGATTCTCAGCCATGGAATACGGCATGGTAATAACCTTAAGTTTGCAATAGCTAATAAAAAGCCCCGGGTTAAATTAAAACCCGGGGCTTTTTTTGATTGCCGTCGAACGTCGAATCAACTGCATTTATCTTTCAAGGCCTGATAACCTAAATGTGCAAGCAGATGGTCGAGTATGACCATTGCGGTATAATTTTCGGCGACAGGCCAGATACGACCGGCGATCGTCGGATCACGCCTGGTAATGGCCGCCAATTGCTTGTTTTCCAGAGTATACTTGTCGATGGTCATTTGCGGCCTGTCGATCGTAGGCGTAGGCTTTACCGCAAGCTTGACTGTAATGTCCTGGCCTGTAGTAAGGCCGCCAGTAATGCCGCCGGCGTTGTTGGATTCGAATATGACCTTGCCATCCTCCGCTCGCATCTGATCGTTGGATTCGTATCCGGTCATATCTTTAACCGCAAAACCCGCGCCAACCTCAACGCCTTTAACCGCGCCGATGCCAAGCATTCTGCCGAGTTCGGCATCGAGTTTGCAAAAGACCGGCTCGCCCAAACCTGCCGGAACTCCGGTCACAACAACTTCGACAACGCCGCCTGACGAATCGCCAGTCTCGGTGATTTTATTACACTCAGCAAGCATAGCTTCTGCCGCGTCGATATCAGGACAGTTCATAACATGATGCACGCCATATTGTTCACGAATTTGCTTGGCATCCATTTTAGGAGCCTTGCCGCGAATATCATCGATTTCTTTCTCGATCTCAGCCAGCACTCTGGCCTTTTCCAGAAAACGCATTTCCGGATTGATCCGGCCCTTGACATAAATTTCCTGATAGAACGGATCGAGGTCGCGTCGCATCTTTTTGTAATCATTGGTGTATTTAAGTACCTTATCGTTATCGATTTCCGGACAACGCACACCAGCAGCTTCTTTTATGTAGGAAAACACTTCGATGCCGCATTTTTGCAGCACCTTTTTTGCAACGTAGCCTGCAGCGACGATAGTGCATGTATAACGGCCGCTGAATATCCCCGCACCGATAGCGTCATCATCGGGGCCGTATTTCGCGAACGAGGCGTACGAGGCATGCCCAGGACGGGGTGTACGATTCGTATCCTGATATTGCTTTATATGAATAAAGTGTCTATCCAGGTTCGGGATCAGAATACAAAGAGGCGTACCGTTTGTGTGATTTTTGTTGCCTGCGTTTTCAATCGTATCGGCGACGTTCAGTCCGCTGTAAATAACAGGAAGGTCCGGTTCTTTTCGCGGGCTCGATAGCTCGTCGGCGCCAGGCTTCCTAAGAAGCAGATCGCCGTAGATTTCCTGTTCAGTCAGCAACATGCCCGGCGGATGACCCTGAATAGTAGCAGATAGTCCGTCCTGATAAGAACCGCCCGCGACGGTTACTTGAAATATGCGTCCGAGATGGCATCCAATCATTTTTTATCAATCTCCTGAAAAATTTTGTCTTAATCTATTAGTTTCATATCCGCGCCGATACTTCCCATCAACTCTACATAGTTTGGAAAAGTAACTTCCACAGCCTCAGCGGTATCGATAACGGTTTGCCCATCTATCGCCATACCTGCCAGAGAAAGCGCCATAACAATCCGATGGTCGCCTCTGCCGTCAACTTCCGCAGCTTTCAATTCACTTCCGCCTATTATAAGCCCATCCGCCAATTCTTCAACATCGGCGCCAATTTTTCTTAACTCCTCAGCCATACAGCTGATCCGGTCAGTTTCTTTGCCGCGGGCCTGAGGAACGTTTACAAGCCGCGTTTCGCCTTCTGCAAAGGCCGCCGTAACCGCCATTGCGGCAATAGCATCGGGCGTTCTGTTCATATCGATCTCTACGCCTTTAAGCCTGCCGCCTTTGATCCTGACCGAATTTCCTTCGATATTAACTTGTGCACCCATCGATTTTAAATATTCGACGACGGCTTTGTCAGGCTGACTATCCGAAAAATCAAGGCCTTTCAAGGTTATCTCACAGCCGAGTATT
>SDBV01006895.1_pt1 | contig 15618 bp, 37 predicted proteins | sample 2277081 | NCBI WGS metagenome assembly SDBV01 (sample SAMN10402039, study PRJNA504765) | marine sediment metagenome | isolation source: marine sediment core GS10_PC15, 223 cmbsf | place: Arctic Ocean: Southern Knipovich Ridge | collected 2010
ATCCCTCTGGGGGAATATCGGGGAATGGGGTCTCCTCCTCTATTTGCCTTGTCACTAATCCACCTAACTCAGGTGTAAATGGTGCCGTTATCCTCTCGGAGACAGGAGAAATAGGTTCTTGCCCACCAAAGGGAAAGTCAAGGTTAAATTCCTTGAATTCAGATAATAAATCGCTATAAAATCCTCGTAAATTACCTGGGATTTTAGTGGGGTCTCCATGAGATAACGCATATAAAACAGCGTGCCTTTCAACAGGGCGATTCGCCCACTCTTCTCCTCCAATCCTACCTAAAGCATCCCGAAACTCCTTCGATGACTTCACAAGGCGGTCTAACAAATCACCTGCTTCACGTTGTTCATTTGGATTAAGGCCAACCCATTGCTGATGAGCCATCTCATGAGCAATAGTAAATGGAGAAATGCCTCCCCTTGTCAATGTAATCCCCTTGTTAATCTCATATAACCCTTTGAAACCTGCCTCCGCTGATAAACGAGGTTCAAAGGCAATAGCTACATCCTCCCACGCCCTTGGCACACGCCATCCCCTTCTCCATTCTTTTTCATAAAAGGGAATAAAGGTTTCAGGAGCTTGTGTCTCAACATTTCCCACTTCCTTCTCTAACCGCACAACTTCTTCTTCCGTAAGCGAAGCAGACTCCCTAAGAGGGTCAATTCCTACTTTTGCAAAGAATTGACCTCCTAATGGACTGCCAATCACCTGTTCCCAAAGTTTATCCCGCCTCTCTTCAAATTGACCTTCTTCTTGTGCAAAAGGTATCGTTACGTTTTCGGATATAGAGGGGACAGATTCCCCCCCAAAGATAGTCCTAGTGTCAGGAATAGAAGTAAAGTCTTGCCTTGATGGAACGAGTCTATTCCTGTCAGGACGCCCAAACAAAGTATCCAAGTCAAAAGGCTCCCTTGGGGGTTCTCTTTCAGGTACTATCTCAGGTTGACGACCAAAAAAGGAATCAAGAGGGCGCTGAGCAGTTGTCTTATCGGATATTTTCTCAACTTCTCTCTGCCCTTCCCTGAGACGTTTTAATAAGTCTTTTAACCATTGAGGTTGTCTTTCAGTCATATCAGAACCTTAAAAATCGAGTCCTGGGTGCGAACCTTTTTGCCTCTCTCCCTCTTTGTAATGGGGGTAATTTCATAAACTCTTCCAGGAAAGGAAACCTCTCTAAAACTCCTCTGAATTGCCCTGCAAAATCAGGGAGTTCAAGTTGTTTCTGTAGTGACATTATTTGTCTACTCTTCCCTGGAAAGGCAGTCCCTCGAAATCCACCGACTTCAGGGCCACGCTGAAGCTGCGATAACCGAGCCTGTAATCTATTTCTACGTTCCCGAAACGCAGGGGTCAGGAATGGACTTACAAATTGACTTTGCAATCCAAACGTTTTCCCTGAAGCAAACCGCCTCAGATTAGCCGACCCAAGACCTTTTACAAATTCTTCTGAGATAGGAGTAAGGTCAGGTATAGATACTGAAGGGGCAAAGGGTGGTCGGAACGTATCCCTCCGTTGAGGTTCTACAGCTAAAACATCAAGAATATCCTGTCTCCTTCCCCGCTCCACTTGCCGCCTCTCCCCAAACAACCTCGCTAAACCTATGTCTCTGGCACCCCTGGCCTCTTCACTAATTGGTTCTCTACGAGATACTGGGGCTGGGAAAGTAGTAGTGAAAAAGTCAACCAGTGAATTTACTTCGGTTTCTCCAATACGTCCTTGTGCCACTAAATTATCAATCAATGAGGCAGTAGCATCAGCATTACCACCTAGTATGATAGCGGTCTCAATCGGGGTTAATCCGAATTGAGCCAGCCATTCTCTGACTGATGGAAATTCATTTAATGGTCTTATCCTGAATGGGTCTCCATGGCCTTCAATATGTGGCATCTTTTGCCTCCCTAGTAATCTAAATCACCCCTCGTTGGTTGCCCACAACAAGGACATATGCGTTCCGTAAGCAATACCTTTATCTCCTCGTCATAGAATTTTGCCATTCCCCTTATAAGCAGGTCTCTTTCAAACTTTAGTTGCAGAGAATAAGGGTTAGAAAAATCACCATTCTGAAATCTTGCCCTAGCCTCACTGATAGCATCATCCCTGAATGCCCCTACCTGTTCTTCATAGGGCTTATCAGCATGTTTATATATATTTATTGTCAACATATTACCTCCCTGCAAATTCTAGCCCTAGTCTGTTTTGCATATTGGCTGTAGTTACTGGTTCTTGTTGCTGACCTGCTATTTCAGAAGTCTCTTGAGCAAGCGGTGGTGCTGATATTCTCATAATCTCATTCATAACTGCCATTGCCCCTATCTGGTTCCCATCCTTCCATAAAGCTGCAAACAAGTCCCACAGTTTAACCTGAGTGATTTCCTCAGCTTCTTCTCGGTTAAGTATCTCCTGTTCCTGATCAGTGTCTTGAACATCAGTATATTTATCCCTGGCAGTTTGTCTTGATAAAATCCTATTCTGAATAGACTGGACTGCTAATTCCATCATCCCAATTTCATCTCTTAACAGATTGAGTTTTAATTCAGCCTCAAAGTGCCAGTTGTCATCTATTTTGTCGGGGTCAACTTTTACATGAAACTTCTTCCCCTTTGAGTCATACCCCTCAATCTCATTCTCCTTAAAATCACCGTGTTTATATTGACGTACTATCTCCTCAGCCAGCCATACAAGGCACCTCTCTACATTCTTCTTGGATGGATTAAAGGTTCTACTTTGCTCAGCACCTTGAAACGAAATCTCTGTGGCTGTCTTACCCTGACCAAAATCAGGTGGGGACATACCGCCCCTACCAATTTGCCCTGCTACAAGAGCCTGCATCTGTATAATCTCCTGACTAGAAGATTGCTTAACAAATTCTGCCATACTTTGTCCTTTAGCTGCATCTAATACAATTACCCTACCCTTTACATCAGGGTCTTTATCAAACTCAGGGGGGAGTGGACTTAAACGGCTGTCAAACATAATCACTTTAGGGGGTTTAGCAGTTTCACCCGCCCTTGTCATCTGATAACTAAGGAGACGGCTTTCTTTAGGATATAAATTACGGGTCTTAGAGATGACACTTTCACCCCAATCTTTAATAGTGTCAGTATACGTGGTACTTTGAATTATTGGGGTAGAACCTGTAGGCCGAACAAAAACAGGGATATGGTCAAGTCCGTGCTCTTCTTTACTAATCCATTCAGTACCTACGAATACACCCTCTTCGTCAATATCCCAAACATTCCAGAGTTCTATTCTTCCCTGTGCATCCTCTTCAATATTTGTAAACTTCCCTTTATATTCATCTTCCAGTTGAGCTTTGCTACCATACCTTAAATAAGCAACCCACAAAAATCCCTTCCTGCCTGAATCCCAGTAAAGATTTAACGGGTCCCACACAGCAATATCAGGAATTAGTTTACCATCTTCATCCCTGAGAAAGCACCTTAAAGCTGTGACACCACGTTTGGCAGCATGAAAAGATAGTTCAGATTGAATATCTATCCCTTCTGGCACAGCCTCTATCAGCATATTTGCCATCCAGATAGCACCATTGGCTAATTGCTCTGTGGCCGATACTGTTTCCCTGTTTCTTTTATCTTCGCCCCCAATAGGTATTGATAGCTTTAATCTTGCCTGAGAGACGGCATTAACCACTGAATCCCCTAAGACAGCAGGGGCATTGGTAGTGTAAGATTCCCATTCCCCTTCTGTTTTCGGTATTTTGAATGGGTCAAGCCTGAAAAGACTAAAGTCATCCTCTATTCTGTCACGCCAGACTTGAGTACGAGTTTTAACATTAGCTATCCTTTTTATCTGAGTGGTTATATCATCTAACATCTACTCCCCCTTATTTCTGGCACTTGCATCAGCATCTTTGCGGGTTGTCGATGAACTTTCAACTTTAACTGGCATCATATCACCCCCTAAAAAAACCGAATCGTAGGGTAAAACTGCTCAATACCCTCTTTAATCATACCAACCAATCTAACACTGGGAATCTCCACCCTTCGGCATCGCTTACAAAGAAATGCTTCCTCAATAACCTTCTCCCACGTATCATTCAAGAAAACCCAACAACTAAACTCACAAGACTGCTTTTCGTGTCCTAATATATAACAAGCGAGCTTCTTCAATATCACCCCCTTGGTGCTAATACTGGTATCTTATTTGAACCACCTATAACGCCAATCTGGGACGCTACAGCATACCTCCTAGCTGACATCCCATGACTCCATTGATGAGTGGTATCATCACTTAAGTATTCCCTGCCTGAACCTGATTCCTTCCTTTTGATAAACTTGAAGTTCCTCTGCTCTTTTATACACTCCAGTGAATCCTCTGTCCAATGCTGATAATACGAGTTAACCTTCCTTATCCCATACTCGACACTACCCTTCCCGCTCTCAGACTGTTGAACATTAAATCCCTTTAACCTTATCTCCTCTGCACTCTTTGGCTCACTTGGGTCAGGATATATCGGGTCTAAATAAGATACCCCCATTAAATCCATCTTACGGCTTATCTCATCATTGGTCATTGGTGACGTTTCAAAGAACATCTGATGGCTATAAAGGTCATCCCCCTTTATCACATTTTTAACAAGCACAGTCGGGTCTGACGAGTAGCCATAGTCTAATCCATAAAATACATTACCTTCAGGCAATCTGTCAACCTGCTTGAAGGAAAGATACACCAACCCTTCAATCTTACCTAAAAGACCTAACCCATAGATATGCCACCAATTAGGGTCTCTATCCTTATTACTCTCTATATTTGTAATAACTTCTTGGGGAAGAACACTCTCATCCAGTACGTGAGCATCCAGATAGGTTGAGTGAATATAGGCGTTCTCAGGATTATCTCTTAACTTGTTCTCATGCACCCAAAATTCACCAACAGGGTTCCAATCAAGAAAGGTAAACCTCTCAGTCCGTATATCCATCTCTTGAAATATTGTATAAGATACATTGTTACACTCATTTATAAATAATATGAATCGCCTAGCCCCCCTCTGTTTAGCTGGCATATCAGCACCTATAAACTCTAACTGTGCTTGAGGCCACGTATATATGCTATCAGTCTTATTCCACCGCTTCTCGTCAAACAAATCCCCCATTATCTTTATGAAATCCCGTATACACCCCCGCTTCAGATGGGGAAGAGACTCGGAAACTACACTAACAATTATAGGAAACTTTGAACTTTGGCAGACTAATATGAGTATCTGCATTATAGAATACGTTTTACTTGAGGATGTCCCCCCTTCATTTAACGCCCTTCTCTTCCCTCCTAAAAGAGCCTCAAGGTTCTCCTCATATATCCTTGTTCCGTTTACTATCATTTCACCACACCTCACACCAATCAGGTTCATAACAAGAATCTTTATGGTAGGCATTCATGTCAGCTATCCAACCACATTCCACACAGAAGTACTCGTCACAGGACATACAAAGTTTCTCTTTATAATCAGGGTTCCAATCTTCCCCCTTATGGACACAATTTACTACCATTCATTCCTCTATAAAGACCAGATAACCTTTCAATCCACTTCCTTTAACACCCTCCATCCAGCGAGTACTGATTGTATCTTCATCACAATCTACCCTCTGAATAGCCTGCTTCTTCAATGCCTCAATAGCAGCATTGAACCCCTCTTCATATACAACACTAGCCATCTTATACTCACCTTCTAGCTCGTGTTCATATTCGTAAGGGTTCTTAAATCCTTCAGGTCTATACTTCTTATGCTCCTTCTCTATAAAGACTAGATAACCTCTTCGGGATTTGGTTATTAAGGGTAAACTAGCTATTGCTTGCTTCAATTTCTGCTCAGTATCTACAAGGCTTTCAGGTTGACACAACCATTCTAACATAGCATCTGCACCTGCTTCAATGAGCCTTTTAGATGTTCCTTGGTCTTCATATTCCTCGTCTGTGAGTGTATGAATAGTATCGCATACCTCTTGAAATATTTTATCAGAATCCCATCCTTCAGGGCGATAAGACATTAATACCCCTCCTGTTTAGGTCTTTCATTTTTGAAAAAGCTTCCCGCTCTGCTTGCCTATCATATTCCTCAGCTATCCCTTGTTTTATCTCATCCTCATCTAATAGCACACTTCCTCCAACTGATTCTCATATTCCACTATGGCTAATTGTATCTCAGCTTCTATAAGTTCAATCTCATAGTCTCTATTTAATAGCATCATCACTCCTTAGTTCTACCTGGATTCACTCCTTAAATGTCGGCTCCGTACTGTCAGGATTTAACCCGGCATCATAATGCTCCAAAAGTGACTCATACTCTACATAATAATTCATTTCATTTACCTTGAGGATCACTCCCTCCTTATCAAGTCCTTTTAGAATCTCATCTACATACAGAGGTAACTCATTACATCCAGTGACGATTACCCCGCATTTACCAGCATGAGAGTATCCACATATCGTACACAGAGTCTTACTTATCACTTCCTTTACCCGGGCTATTCTCTCTTCTCTAGTCATTGGTCCTCCAATAAGCTCTCCACCTCATATAGCGTTTCAGGTCTGGTATAACTCCCAACGTAACCACCGCCAAGTATCCTCTCACAAACCTTAATAACGACTCCCTGTATAGATAGTTCCTGTTTAAGAAGCTCAAGGTCATTCTTACCTATCGCTCTAATTAGTATTCGGTCTATTATCTCTCTCTGATTCATTCCTAGTCTCCATTGCTACTCTGTCTCTTTACTCCATCACAGTCTTTACACCACGCATCCCTATGTATCCTGACTTTAATAGTGTGACTTATATACCCACAGAATGCACCACAGGTATCACATACCCAGTACGTCGTATATATCCTTATTCTCCTCCCTATCACCTGGTATGCCATCTTCCTCCTCCGAACTATCATCATTCCCTACCACTCAATAACCATCTTCACTATCACACTACCCAGCATCAGCCAGGTTATCACCATCAGGAAAACATACACGCCATTAGTAGTCACATCTCCTCCAATACATTCCCCATCTCATCTAATTCAGGGACTACCAACGTAAGCCAAGCCCCATTTACCCACTTCCTAACCAAGTCCCCTTCCTTATGCTTCTTAGGGTTGTAGATAGGTGGTCTGCTAGATGATACGGTTATAGTGCTCTCCACTTTGTCAGCCTCTGGCATCATCATTGCTGGCCTCTCAATCAACTTCCTCAACTCTGTTAGTTTATCCTGAGTGGAATCGAAGGGCTTCTCTTGCTTGGTATCAATGGGTTTAGGACCTGGCTTGCTGACATTCTGAACCTTCAGTGTTATAGGATAGCTCTCTCTAGGTTGGATTAGGTTGGAATTAGAATTGCTTTCCAACCCAGTTACGTTGGATTGTCTCTTCCTCTCTCTATCCCTCTTCTTACTTAGTGGCATTGTTCTTCAGTGACTCATTCAGGTACTCTATAAAGTCCACTCCCGGGGGGAGTAGCATCCTGTCTTCAGTGGGTACATCCGCATTATCCAGCTCTTCAATAACCTCTAACCACTCTTGGTCACTCATCCTTAATCAATCCCCCCTTCAATAGTCTCTCAGTAAGCTCCAATGCCCTGTCTGTGCCTACATTGATTGTGATTGACCTGTTGTCTACTAGAGGGACATCATCACCTTTCACCTTACCATCAGTCCTGTCAATATATAAGTTAGTAAAGCCCAAGTCACCCTCAACAGCCTTCTCACGTATCTTCTTGGCTATCTTCTGTGTAGTTTCCTTGTCAGTATTCTTTAAGAGGGTAGTAACTGAGTTCTTGGGTCTACCGGCAGGATTGCCAGATACTCCAGCCTGATAACGAGTGGCTACATTCACTTCCTTAATCTGTTCACTCCTGTTGTACACGTGTTCTCGGTCCTCTTGCTTTTGAGTTAGCATTATTTACCTCTTGGGATAGTATATTCAACGTCCCATACATGAGTATCTTGATTTGACCAAGCGTGATAGACATTAACAACAACACCGTATGACTTCTTAGAGATAATAGCAGCGAAAGGATGCAAAGTTAGGGAAGGTTCGCAGCTCTCCTCAGCCAGTTCTAAACTTGTAACTTGAGTACGATAAGTAAGCATAATACCTCTAACGATATAATATTAATAAGGAGCGCCTGGTCTATTCATACATACCTCCAATGGTGATGGCTCCCACCCGCTGCCATCCTTTTGTACCCGAATTACCTACTTAATGATACGACTAATAAGATATGTACGTCAAGTATTATTAGAAACGTCTCCTTTGTGTGGGATTAGGCAAGAACATTGATATACAGTTGTAATAGAAATGAGATTTAGAATATAGGTGTCACCTTGTTGGTGAAACTTCGCATATAATCTTCGTTTAACAAACTACGTTCTAAGTTTAGCACATAAAAAGTTAAAAGTCAATACGTATATATACTTAGTCCAAAGATACGTAGTTATACGTAGTGTAAAATAAGTAGTTAGGGTATTGACAAGGGGTTACAAAGGGTATATGATGAGTGTAATAAGACCTGACCATAAGGCAGGCAGTCAAAAAGGAAGGGACAAAATGAAAGTCCGAAACATGACTAACAGCAACGGGAACAAGGTAGCGAATCAGTTTATAATCACAGACCAGAATACAACCTACTTCCAGAGCTACGAAACAGTCATTGCCAAGGTTGTCTGTAGGTTAGATGCTAACTCAGATGAAGATTACACTAGCGTATATCTTGACTGTGACACTTGGGACTATTCAAAGACAACGAGCCAATACCGAAATATATTCCTGGGTGAAACCAAGAAAGAAACAGAGGCCAAGATTAAATCAGGGGAATACACGCTAGCTAATCTAAACTAGGGGTATACTCAGAGTATCAATTGGAGGTTAGGAAATGGAAGATTCAATTTACGATGTGATAAAGGTTAAAAAGCTATGGCACGTATGTAAACTTACCCCTGGTAGTGTAGAACGTTGGATACTAGTGAGCGAGGGGTATCAGACTCGGGGGCAAGCCTTCACAGATATGTACTCGCAACGTTGGCAAGATAGGGATGCCAGGCAGTATTCCCTGATAAAAGACGGGGTGGAGGTATGAACAGGACAAGAGGGGAATGGGAAGCGATAGAAACTCCGTCAAACGATACTTCTTATGCGATTAGTTGCCCTGGCTATGACGTTGACATTGCCTACATTGCCAGGTATGATATAAACCCGCCTGAAGTGAGAGCCAACGCCCACTTGATAGCTGCTGCCCCTCAAATGTATGAATGGATTGCCAAAGTAGCAAGTCAGGATTTTATAGTGTTTCCAGAGGATAAAAGAACAGCTAAAGAAACCCTAGCTAAAGTAGAAGAGAGCCTTAGAGCACCTTAACAATTGAATAGTGGGCGGTAAAGGTCTAAGGTGGCAGACAGGACGCGCACCCTAGCGATTGTACCTGATTAGCGAATAGTTCTAGTGGCTTCGGCTATACTAGACCCTTAATGGATAGCAAAAGGGGAAGTGGGATTAGGCACTGTGTGATAGAGGCAGCCATATCTGGGGCGTGGTAATCAATCCATAGTCTTTGCGAGGACTTAAAAACCAGCGACTCAGCCCTCGGAGCGAGCCTGATAACAGACCGGTGATGTAATACCCGCTCACTATTGAGTTGTTAAGAAAGGAGAGCCTATGAATATAAAGAAGTTAAGGAAATCACTAAAGATGACCCAAGCTGAGTTTGCCCTTAGAGTGGGGGTAGCTGAGTACACTGTTAGAAGGTGGGAAAAAGGGACCCACCAACCTTCCCGGTTAGCACGAGGTCAAGATAAAATCAATGTATAGAATAGGAAGGATAATATTATGGTCCATTTTACAGACCTAAGACCAGAGGAAATAGGAGTGCTTGAGAAGGTTGCTTTGCATAAAATCTGCATAGACATAGAGGCAAATAAAGCAGAAAAGATAATCTTGAGGAAGCTGTATTTAGAAGGTTACATCAAAGCTCAACCTTGCTTTGAGACAGATTGCCCAAGTGACGCGGTTAGTCTATCAGAAAAGGGCGAAGATATAATGGCGAGCTTAAATACTTTCAGGCAAACAAATAAATGGAGGTAAGGAAATGGCAAGGTTAAATATTGAATACATCAAACAGTTAATGGGGCAAGAGGGCATTAAATATATGTACCTCAAGGCATCCGATATTGTGAAAGGTCTATCTGATTGCCCCAGAGCTGGACCTCACCCCAATATTACAGGAATGCGCAACCTTTATTGGGGAAAAGATGCACTCATCGTGAAGCAAGGGTCATATGCCTACAAGATAACCTAACCAATCAACGAAAGGAGAGCCTATGAATAAAGAATATAAAGTAATACACACTTGCAAGGGTTGCGGTGCTAAGTTTGAAGTTGACCAAGGAAGCCGCCGGAACTTCTGTGTAAAGTGTGTAGGAGAAAGGCAGGTAGCCGGTACTAAACCTAAAGGAGGTTAAGGGAATGAAACAAATAGGAAGTCAAAGACGAGAGACATTAGATGAGGCGGGATACAACTTAATACGTCGAAATGACGGGTTTGTTCTACTAGAGAACAAAGGAACGGGCATACTAGAGCTATGGAGCCGCCAAGATGACTTCGCAGGGTATGTTGTCGAGATAGCGGGCTTGGCCTATGAATTCGTCTCGGAACGCAAGAGCTAATAAGTAATGGAGGTAAAGAGGGATGACTACAAAGACAGAGAAAAAAGAACAATTAGAAGATGGGTTGAGACGATTACGGGAGATGTTAAAGCCAGGTGACACAGTTTATACCATCTTGCGTCACGTTTCACAGTCTGGAATGTCACGGCAAATAAGCCCTGTCGTTATCAAGGACGGCATACCAGACGATATATCATGGGAAGTAGCCAAGCTCGGCATATGGAAGCGGAAATATCCACACGACAGTTTAACAGTTGGGGGTTGCGGTATGGACATGGGCTTTCATGTCGTCTATGAAATGAGCCGAGTACTGTTCCCTGACGGCTTCAATTTTGAGGGTATTGGCCGTAATGGTAACACTTCAGGTTGGGATGATGACGGTGGTTATGCTCTCAAGCAGAAATGGCTATAAGCTAACCCCTAAGCTGGTGTCTTGTATATCGGACATACCATCAGCGACTACTTGAAGCCCTTCGGTGGATGGCATTATGTTCTCGCCGTGGAAGCCGAGCGGAGATAGTATGGTAGAAGCAAAAACAGGACAAGCCTGATAAGTCCGAGCCAGCATTAAAGGAGGAAGATAATGGCTAAATGTAGTGTTCGAGTTACAGTAGGCTCTTGGTACTATGCTGACTGTTCAAGAAAGGCAGTCGTTGAACGAGATGGAAAACCCTACTGTAAAATACACGACCCTGAGTATAGAAAAGAAAAGGCTGAAGAAAGACATACTAAGTACGAGTCTGAGAAGTGTAAAAAATGCGGCCACCACTTTGACTATAGCTTTTATGGATTCTGCCCTCTATGTGGAACTAAACGACATACCTAGTATCTAAGGAGGAAAATAATGGAGGCTTTAATTCCTGAAATAGTAATAGGGGAGAAGTACCTTTGGACAAGTTTTCCAATCGAGTTTCTATGCCCTGAGTGTGGTATTAATATGGGTAACGGACGTGGTGACTACCAAAATCTAACGTGCATTGTGTTGGATACAACCTCTAATTACAAGCGATGTGGCGCCTGCTATAGCTGTAAGCGTCAATGGTTAGCTTCAGAGCTAGAAGGCTGGTATGTTATAAGATTATTGGATAATAGTGAGGTAGGAGTAGTTCCCTACACCCAACTAACCCCATTAGAGGAGGAGAAATGATTTATGATGACCCTCATTGGCTCAATCAACCGGGCAATAGGCCTACCAGGAACCCACATGAAAGGTATATGCCAATAGAAGATGCCCCCCGCCATTGGGATGCGTGGCTCTTTCAGTTATATTGCTGGAAGTTCCTCAGTGATAACCTGGCCGACCCTACCATGACACTAACCATAGCACCAAGAACCTTTCAAGTTATAGGGAGGAATTGAGAAGAAGCCTAACAAGGAGGCGTGATGGTCTGTCAAGTATGGAACAAACGTGGTTACTGGGTTACTATTAGACCTAGGACATGGAAGTATCGGGAATGCCGAAAGTGTGGGGGAGATTTACTCCTTGAGCAAGAGGAATATGAACAGGTATATAAATGCCTACAATGTGGGCATAGAGAGGTTAAATGAGAGAGATAAAGTATAGAGCTTGGGATAAAAGAAAAGGTAAAATGGTTTATGATTGGGTTAGTATTAAGTTTATAAGTAAAGATGCGCCAGATTTAACTGCATCCACGAAGCATTCTAGCCCTCCTTATCACATTGAAACTGCGATGCAATACACAGGACTCAAGGACAAGAACGGCAAGGAGATTTATGAAGGGGATATAGTTCGGTTTCCTGTTGGTAGCGGAGATTTGACTGCTCAAGAAGTTGTATTTAACAGAGGTGCTTTTACAACCAAGAGTGGCAGAATGTGGGGGTTTGAACCACAAACAGGGTATCTCGGCTTTTATGAAGTGATCGGCAATATTCACGAATCACCTGAACTATTGGAGGTATGAAATGGTATTAAAGCCGGACTGCCCGGAAGTCAAGCACAAGAGAGTAGGGGATGAGACCTATGACATCTGTGACCTCAACACCAAGCCTTGCGTGATTGAACACGGTCTTTATGAGTGCGAAGAATATAACAAGTTTTTACAGGAGGTATCAATGTCAGAACTAGAGGAACAAATCAAGGTGGTGGCTGAAGCACGAGCATCGGCTCAACTGGCAATCGAGGAAAAGGAACGGCTTCATGATAACTGGAAGATAAAGAATTGTGAGTTTCTCTCTGCTGTGGTGCTTAAAATCCAAAAAGCCAGCGATGAAGAAACCAAACTCCGTGAACTCACCCTTCAAGCCTTTGCTGAGACAGGTAACAAGGCCCCGGCAAAGGGTGTGGGTATCAGGGAAGTAACCAAACTGGAGTATGACCCTAAGATTGCCTACCAATGGGCAATTGCACACCATATGGCTCTTAAGTTAGATGTGACTACGTTTGAAAAACTCGCTAAGGCATCACCATTAGACTGCGTTACCCTCTCTCAAGAACCACAAGCTACTATCAGTAGTAATTTATAAAATAGGCTTGCGGGGGTGACGAGGCACAGTGGAAGCATAGTGGGGGAGTGCCGTAAACGAGGAGGGTTCGGTAGCCCCCGCAAGCTGAAGGAGGAGAGAAAATGAGTTTAGATGTAGGTTTAGTAGCGATACGCCCAACGACAGTGTATGACCGTAATATCACACACAATCTAACTGAGATGGCAGATGAGGCAGGGATATATAAGCACCTTTGGCGGCCAGAAGAGCTTTTTATCTTCCACGCTATGGACCTAATTGCTCCACTCAAGGAAGGGTTATCAAAGCTCAAGGCTGATCCAGAACGATTTAAGAAGTTTAACCCGCCTAATGGATGGGGCAGTTATGAAAATTTAGTGGAGTTTGTAGAAGATTACATCGTGGCTTGTGTGAAGAACCCTGATGCCACTATCACCATATCTAGGTAAGTAACTCAATTACAAGAAAGGGGGGAATGAATGAACAAGGTATATGTACGAGATTTTAAGACTCGGAGTGTCGTTGAGGAGATTGATGTCACAAGTGTCGCAGGCACCTCTAATTATAACCGCTTTGTAATGGGCTTGATGCGCAATATGAACCTTGATGACTACTTCCTTGATGATGAGGACTACCTTAAAGAACAAGAAAATAAAGGAGAGTAAGAAGGGGGAATAAAATGGCTGAACATTATTGTACGGAACACAACACGGTATTCTTTAAGAAAGGGGGTATGAAAGGTTTTGCTCACCCCATTGGCGATACGGGCAAGTGGTGCAATGAGCCAGAAAGTACAGAGTCTATTCCAGAAAGCCCTGAGAAGCCCATACAGAGGTCTAATGGTCAGAACAAGTCCTTCGCTATTGCTTACGCTAAAGACTTAGCAGTAGCAGGGAAGATTGAGGCTGATAAAATCCTATCCTATGCTGAGGTCTTTTCAAGGTATATGAACGGTGATATTACAGTTCAAGACGAGGCTGTATTCACGGCTCTATTAAAGAAGGTCTTTCAAGTAGAATGATAAGCTGTGCTGACTGTATCCAGAGAATGAAACCTGATGACCCACGAGTTCCAGTTGGGCTATACCATCAAAGTGGGTGCGACTCCTACTGCAACAAGCCTACTATTGAGAGGGACTTAGAACAACAAACCCAAGTAGAAGAACTCCCACCTTGGGGTAAAAACCAATGGAATACGGTCAATCAATTAAGAGGTATGGTTCTACATTTACAAGAAAAAGTATATACTCTTACGGACAAGAAGACCGTGGATAAGCAATATACTATTAGTAAATAAATATATAGGGGGGTACGAACATTACAACAACTCGTGGTGATATAAAGAGGAATAAAAGTAAGGGATTTAGCTTCAGTGTTCGTGATGTTCGTATTGTCAGGAAAGTGTTCAAAGTGTTCAAGAGTTCTAATAGTTCGTAATGTTCTAATAGTTCGGGGGTGAAGATGCCAGAAATAAGCCGTTCTGCTATCAGGGCATGGATAGAGACAATTGCTACTGGTGAGTTCCATTATACTAAGGTTTTGGGACTTCAAGGTAAGTTGTCGCCTGAAGATGATACCAAATTAAGGAAGATAATCTATGAGTGTTGTCATGGTTCAACACCAATATGTGAGTCGGTTGGCAGGAGTGACGGTGTTTATGTACCGATTGATAACCATGCACAAGCCCTTGACTGGCAGAGTGTTGGGAGTAAGATAGATTCGGGCTTGATACTACCCTTTGATTTAAGGAAGTATGTGTTTATCTACCCCGATACGACAATCGTAGTGGCTGGTTCAAAGAGTTCCGGCAAGACAGGGTTTCTTTATAGAACAGTGGTGTTGAATATGGAGTTCGTCAATGTCATGCTTCTAACCAACCTTGAGGGCGGTCTTGGTATGTTAAAGGATCGGTTTGATGCTATGGATATTGAGATACCTGTACCAGCACCATTCGAGACAAAGTTTGTAACTGAACATTATCACCACTATATAAAGCATCCTAACACACTGTATGTGATTGACTATATAGATGCTCCAGAGGGAACGGACTTCTACATGATAGGGGCACAGATTAAGAAGATAGACCAGAAACTTCAAGGGCTTAATTCTAATGCAGTGATTGGACTACAAAAATCAAGGTACAGGGATACGGCCTTTGGTGGTGAGCAAACACTCAAAGCACCAACACTTTATCTGGCTATGGATAATAAAAAGCTCAAGATAGTAGATGCTAAAGTACCAGCAGACAAGACATTGCATCCCAAGGATATGGCCTGGACATTTTTATATGACAATGATGGAACTCGCTTTGACAAGATTCAAAGGTATTATGGAGAGTAATCAGATAATAGAGGAATTATGAAATATCAGATAGTAGATTTAAGTATTCCTAAAGGTGCTATCTTCTCTGATGATAGAAAATATCGCTACATTTTATGGCGGGTTTGGCATAGCGACCCAATTCTCAGATTACTTATCGGGTTAAAT
>SDBV01006896.1_pt1 | contig 15617 bp, 11 predicted proteins | sample 2277081 | NCBI WGS metagenome assembly SDBV01 (sample SAMN10402039, study PRJNA504765) | marine sediment metagenome | isolation source: marine sediment core GS10_PC15, 223 cmbsf | place: Arctic Ocean: Southern Knipovich Ridge | collected 2010
ATAGTGGATTGTTCTTTTTTGTAGAAATTGAAAGAAATAACAGCAAAGGTTGTGAGGAGAGAGGAAAAGGCAGAGATGATTATCCGGTGAGGGCGGTATGAAACTCGATACTTAGATACAAACTGCATTTGGTAATGGATGCAAAGTATGAACTATCAGTAAGTTATTGTGTGACAAAGGCATCGATGCGGTATCACCTGCCTCAATAAATCCGATTATAACTTTTCCTATCAATCACGGGAAAAGCATCGGCGTTTGCCTATATCATTCTTATAATGATAATAGCTATAAGCAATATATACATAAAATATCTAAACAAGGCAAAGGAAATGTAATATGTCTTACGTAACAATAAAAAGGGCCAGGGTCGTCCAGTGGATAATTATTGGCATTAGAATTATTGTTACTATTATCTACCTCATACCGATATACTGGGTAGTAACAACATCGCTTAAACCGTTTAAGGATGTCACAGCAATACCGCCCAAACTGCTCTTCAAGCCTGAAATAACGAGTTATGTAAAACTTTTTACAAAAAGATCTCTGGTGAGAAGTAAAGAAGAACGGCAAGAACGTTTAGATAAAGCAAAGTGGTATGAAAAAAAGGTTTTAAATTTAGGGCAGACGATTACGGGAGTGTCCCCTTTTCCCTCAAGACTGTTCAACAGTTTTTTTGTCGCAATAATCAGCACTCTCGCGGCTGTGAGTCTTGGCACATTGACTGCATACGGGTTTTCCAGGTTCAAAGTAAGAGGTGAAGGGGATTGGCTCTTTTTCATACTTAGTACAAGGATGCTGCCGCCGGTTGTAATTACGATACCATTGTTTTTGATGTACAGGTTTTTAGGATTGAATGATACACGTTTCGGGTTGATCCTGCTGTATACGTGTTTTAATCTTTCCTTCGCGACATGGGTTATGAAGGGGTTTATCGATGAGATCCCTAAGGAATACGAAGAAGCTGCCATGGTAGACGGATATACCCGTTTTGAGTCTTTTCGAAAAATAGTTATCCCTCAGGCGGCAACCGGAATTGCCGCGACAATGGTGTTCAGTTTTATATTTGCATGGAATGAATATGTTTTCGCCCTCATAATGACTACCAGAAGAGCGCAGACGGCGCCCCCATTCATCCCGTCTCAACTTGGAATCGGAATGATCGACTGGGGTGTTATTGCCGCGGGAGCATCGATTTTTCTAATTCCGGTTGCTGTATTTACTTTTCTTTTGAGAAAACACTTATTAAGAGGCGTAACTTTTGGGGCCATTAGAAAATAGCGAGGCAGATTATGTTCAGAAAGATCAGTAAAAAAATAATCGAACCATTAACCATGGTACTTATCGTTATCGGTATTATTGCTCTGTGCCAGCCATGGGTCTTATTTCTCCATCGAAAAGGATTTCTGATAACGGGTGTCGGCCTTGCGTTGTACATATTCTTTTCCCATGTAAAACCCCTGGCCGAGGAAGAAGATGAAGAGGAAGGGTCTGAAGCCGGGTCAGTATGAAAGGCAGCTCACAGGGCTAAAGATACATCGGGAAAATAAAGTATAGGCGTCATTATTGTGCCCGGTTACAGGATTGCGGTTTTCCATTTCGGGTATTCTAATAAGCCGGTTTCATTTTTACAGGAAGTACTTTTTTTGTATGGTATTGGAGAAATGTGTTGAGCCTGATATAATAAAAAAGAGGTGATAAGAAGTTGGGAAAAAAAGTGAAAATTGCCGTTGTTGGGCTTGGCTTCGGTGCCGAATTTATTCCTCTCTACCAGAAGCATCCTGATGCAGAATGTTACGCCATATGCCAGAGGAACGAGGACCATTTAAATGAAATCGGCGACCAATTCGGTGTTGAAAGGCGCTATACCAGTTTCGAGGACCTGTTGAAACTTGAAGAGCTCGATGCAATTCATATCGTAACACCTATCGCAGACCATGCCCCCATGACTCTGGCTTCTTTAAATGCCGGGAAACTTGCTGCAAGTACGGTCCCGATGGCTACAACAAGTGAGGAATGTCTTGAGATAGTTAAAGCGAAGAAAAAATCCGGAAAAGTATATATGATGATGGAAACATCAGTTTATACCAGAGAGTTTCTTTATGCAAAGGAGCTCGTGGAAACCGGTAAACTTGGTAAAATCCAGTTTTTAAGGGGCTCGCACCAGCAGAATATGAGTTTACCCGGATGGCCGGATTACTGGTACGGTTTTCCTCCAATGTATTATGCAACTCATGCGGTTAGCCCTTTGCTTTCCCTTGCGGCCGGCCGGGTCGAATCTGTGGTCTGTCACGGTTCCGGAACAATAAGGGAGGAATACGCTGATAAGTATAACTCACCATTTGCCGTTGAAACTTCATTATTAAAACTTCGTGATTCAGATCTTGCATGTGAAGTGACAAGGTCGCTGTTTGATACAATCAGGAAGTACAGGGAGAGCTTTGATGTGTACGGCACCAGGCTGTCGTTTGAGTGGGAGCAGATTGCGGGTGATGGACCGGTGATATATTCAGGATACGAAGACGCAAAGAGGATAGAGGCCCCTGACTATGGTGATCGTCTTCCCAAAGAGATCGCGCCTTACACTATAAGAGGTGTCTATGATGAAGAACATGAACATACGTCGTTTATACAGGGCGCAGGACACGGGGGTTCACATCCGCACCTCACCCACGAGTTCGTACGCTCGATAGTAGAAGAAAGGGACTCCAGCATAGATGCCGCAGCAGCTGCAAACTGGACAATGGCAGGGATTTGCTCTCACGAATCGGCGATCAAAGGGGGGCAAGAATAGAAGTACCAGAGCCTGAATGATCTGGTTGGGGAGCAGTATCCATCACTTAGGTAAATTATGCAGGCGGGTAATGGTTATGTGGTACGCTGTTTATATATTACTGGCTAAGAAAGGAGCTTTGTTGCCGTATGGCTGAAATAAAATTAGTTAACATTGTAAAAAGATTTGGAAAACTTGAGGCTGTAAAACACTTGAACCTCGAGATCAGCGACAAAGAATTTCTGGTCCTCCTTGGACCTTCGGGATGCGGAAAGACCACGACGTTGAGGTCTATTGCGGGTCTGGAAATAATTGACGAGGGGGAGATCTGGATTGATAAAAAACAGGTAAACAATCGGCGGCCCGCTGATAGAGATATAGCTTTTGTATTTCAGCTGTATGCACTTTACCCGCATTTGAATGCGTATAAAAATATTGCATTCCCCCTTCAGACACAGGGTGTGAATAAAAAGGAAATAAACAAAAGTGTGTTGGAAGTAGCAAAAATATTGAAGATCGAGCACATTTTAAAAAAGAAACCATCCGCCCTGAGCGGAGGTGATATGCAGAGAGTAGCTCTCGGAAGAGCAATGGTAAGGAGGCCCAAGGCATTCCTGATGGATGAACCAATCGGGACGCTCGATGCAAAATTCAGAGAGGTTATGAGGACCGAGCTTAAAAGGCTTCATATCGATATCGGCGCAACCACTGTATATGTTACACATGACCAGGTGGAGGCAATGTCAATGGGGGACAGGATTGCAGTGATGGATGAAGGTGTTATGCGGCAAATCGGAAAACCTGAAGAAGTGTATGATAACCCCGTTAATTTATTTGTTGCTAATTTTATTGGAAGCCCCGGGATGAATTTCATGGATGTAAGGTGCGCAAAATCGGATCAAAGGACTAAAGCAGTTCTGGTCGGGGAGGATCAGGTTTGTTTTCAATTTTCAAAAGATGTGTATAAAAAACTTGGGCATAAGAATGAGTTAAGTAAAAGTCTTGTTCTTGGCATCAGGCCCGAATGGATAAAAATTGAAAAGAAAAAGACAGAAGGAATGGCCCCTGGCGAGATCTACGTGATAGAGCCTTTAGGTTCCAGTAAAATCATCGACATAAAAGTGGGCAATGCTATTCTAAAAGCGAGAACAGGGACAGATTTTGACATAAATATAGGGGATAAGGTGGGGGTTGAGTTGACTGAAAAGAAAGTGCACTTTTTTGACAGGGCAAGCGGAATTTCAGTTTATACTGTTTAATTTACATGGAGCTGATACGGGAGGTAACCATTGGCTGATGTTAAAATTGAAAATTTAATAAAAAAGTTCCGGTCGGTTACTGCAATAAAAAATATGGACCTCGAGATAAAGACAGGTGAATTTTTTGTACTGCTGGGGCCGACCGGTGCAGGTAAGACAACCACCCTTCGGTGTGTTGCAGGACTTGAAAGGCAGGATGAGGGGAATATATATATAGATGGAATTAACGTTAATAAAATCGACCCGGCCAACAGAGATGTCGCATTTGTATTTCAATATTACTCTTTATATCCTCACTACAGTGTACGTGAAAACCTCGAGTTTCCGCTCAAACCGAAGATAAGGCGTATGGCGCAGGAGGATATAGACAGGAGGGTAATGCAAACAGCGAAAATTTTACACATAGACCACCTGCTTGACAGAAAGTCAGATAACCTGAGCGGCGGAGAAATGCAAAGAGTCACGATCGGCAGAGCAATAGTAAGGGATCCAAAAATATTTTTAATGGATGAGCCGCTTTCCAACCTTGACGCAAAGCTGCGTGAGAAGCTAAGGGCCGAACTCAAGAGGCTTCAGATAGATTTAGGCGCGACATTTTTTTTTGTCACCCATGACCAGGTTGAGGCAATGACAATAGGGGATAGAATCGCAGTATTGAATAAGGGCAAAGTTCTGCAGCTCGGGCCGCCCTTTGAAATTTATAATCACCCTAAAAACACGTTTGTGGCATCTTTTGTCGGAAGCCCTTCAATTAACTTCTTTAAAGGATTGATTGAAGGTAACAGATTGATCATTATCAAGGGCAGGTTCGAGTATGTTCTTGACAAGAAAATTCTTTCGATGATCGGCGGGTTTTCCGGCGAGATCAAGATTGGAATAAGGCCCGAGGACATACCTCTGTCGGCTGAAGAAAAAGCGGGAAGCCAGCATGGTATAGTTTACAATATTGAGAATATGGGAATGGAAAAGATTGTCACGGTCAAAGTCGATGAATATCTTTTTAAAGTGGTCTGTATGGCAGATTTTGAATCAAAGATCAACAGCAGGATCTTTGTTGGATTTAAGCAAAATAAGATTAATTTTTTCGATTTTGAAACAGGTGAAAATATCAGAAAATAACAAATTAAAAAACTTTCGGGTTTTATTAAAGTAGGATTGTATGATGGGAAGTTTATACCGCGGTTCGTATATCCTGTATTAAAACAGACATTGATAATGAAGTTCATAAGACAGTTCAAACTAAAATTGTATCATCAGTCTTATGATATATCCTGCCTTCCTTTTCGAGGGAAACAGTTATTACCCGTGCACAGGCTATTCTTTTATTGAAACATTACTTATACTTTGACAATTTTTTTTAAATATGATAAGAAGAGTATAGATTGAAGATTTAAATTAAATTGCCTGTACAAACGTTATTGGTTTATTCGGCTAATCAGGTTCTTATTGATACAAATAATCTGAATAAATGGAGGGTATAATGGCAAAAAGATATACTGCAAAGGAAGTTGTCGAGAGGCTGCGAACGGAGTTAAAAGCCGGGAGGCCCCTGTTTATGCCGAATTGCGGTATGGGGCTTTCAGCGAAACTTCAGGAAAAGGGAGGGTCCGACCTTATCTGTGTCTCTCCTACAAGCTGGTGGCGTCTAAAGGGCCAGGGGTCGCTCGCGGCTTTTCTGCCTTACTTTGACTGCAATGAAGCAGTTTTTGAAGTTGCACGGGAGGTCGTTCCTGTTGTAAAAGAAACTCCGCTTATTTCACTTTCAGGGCCTCATAACCCGCTTTTTGAGCATCACGTGCATCTAAAAAAATTATGGGATATGAATATTTCAGGTATAACCCCGATGATAAGTAAGCTTTACGATGAAAGTTTTGGAGAGCAGATCGAGCATATCGGGATGGGATGGAGTAACGAAGTTGAGTTTGTTAAAGTTGCCCATGAGATGAACATGTTTACTTTTGCATACGCATTCAGCTCCGAAGAGGCAACCATATTAGCCGAGGTGGGTGCGGATGTTGTAGCCTCACATTGCGGGTCTACCAAAGGGGGTTTGACCGGGGTAAAAACAGGCTTTACACTGGAGGGCGCAGCTGAGTTGAGCCAGAGGATCTTTGACGCAGCGAAAAAGGTTAAAAAGGACGTGATCCTTTTCGCACACGGAGGCCCCATTGAAGGTCCGAAAGAAGTTGAATATATCTTTAAAAATACAGATGCGCAGGGATTTACAGGAGGTTCGGCCGCGGAGAGAATGCCGATAGAAAAGGCAGTTCTTGGAATAACGGAAGCTTATAAAAATGTTCCGCTTAAATAATGGAAATACCGGTTTGCGGGCACCTCTTAAAAAAAAATAAAGCAGTATGGGGTTATAAAATGGATGGAAATAAAAACAGGAAACCAAAGATAATCTGCACAGGTATATTGAATACCAAGGGAGATGAAATAAAATTTTTAGCTGAACAGGTCAAATATTATGGCGGTGAAGTAAAGATCATGGATCTGAGCCTGGGAGAGGAAGTAGAATGGGCTGACATAACCCTGAGTGAGGTGCTGGCGTCTAATGATACGCCAAAAGAACAGGTATTTAAAGCATCCCGCTCGGACGCAATCGAAATGGTCGGGAAGGCCGGGGCCGTAAAGATTGTTGAGCTTTATAATAATGGCGAAGTGGATGGAATCATCTCCTGGGCCGGATCTGTTGGAACTTCGGTGGTTACCATTACAATGCGCGCTTTGCCTATAGGCATCCCGAAATTTATGCTGTGCACCCTTGCATCCGGGGATGTGCACTCCTGGCTGGGCAACAAAGATATATATATTGTGAACCCGATCTCTGAAAAAGGGATTAACCGTGTAACAAGGAAGATCATAGCCAATGCGGCTGTGGGTATAGTAGGTATGGCGGACGTCGGTGAAGTAAAAGATGAAAAGGTACGTCCTCTTGTAGCTCTTACTCTTTACGGGACAACCACTCCAACAGCTTCCAAGTGTGCTAAACATATGGAGGATAAGGGCTGGGACACAATATTCATACACCAGGTCGGGACCGGGGCGACAATGGAGGATCTTATCAGGTCAGGCCATATTAACGCAGTATACGAGATCACACCCGGAGAACTGAGCAACAATATGTTTAACAGTATATACGGTATAAGTAAAACCTGGGATGGTGAAAGGCTCACAGCGGCAAGTGACATGGGGATTCCCCAGATCGTGTGCCCTGGAGGTCTGGCTCAATGTGCATATGGCCCTCTGGAAACAATGCCCCAGTCGTTTTTAGATGATTTTAAAAGCGGATTAAGGGTTTCGTACCGCAATTCAAAAAAACCTTATGTTCACAACTCTGCCGTTACTCTTCTTCCTCCTACACTGGAGGATACAAAAAAACTTGCAATAGAAGTAATCAACAAGCTCAACAGGACAAAGGGACCGACAGCGCTTGTTGTTCAAATGAAAGGATGGTCGGCTTACGATCAGTCGGCCGAACTTGCCACTATTGAACGAGGATGGGCAAAAGAAAATGGAGATGGACCGGTCTGGCTGCCTGACCCCGATAATCTAAAATGGTCAAAACGCGCAATAATTATGTGGTCAGTTTTTCATGGGTATTTCGATAAAAACAATTCCAATCTCGACTTATTAAAATGTGATATGCACATCCTTGATGATAATCTTGTAAATCTTCTTAACCTTTGCATGGATGATATGCTTGAAAATAAATGGCAAAAGGGAATGTACAGAGATTATGATGGAGTTATTGAGTGAGGTATGGGTGGGAAGCTAAGACAGTAATGGATAAGAATGACAATCCTACAGGTTTCGTAAGTGTAGGGCGTGACATCACCGATCAAAAACAGCTACATGGGTTTCTTAATAAGCCGTACAGGGTAAAAGATTTAGCAAAGAATGTCAGAAAAGTGCTTGATTCGTGAATCGAGTATGCCAGTCGCAATATCCCGCCCTATTTCTTAAGCAACCCCCTAAAATTGATCGTGCGGCACCTGGCACTCGTAGAGTTTTGCACCGCACGACCACCCCGAATTTTGTTACTGCTATAGGTAAGTAATGATTACTGTCTTCCTGATAATACCCTCGAATACCCTGTTTATTTTTTACAATTATTTGGACCCGGGTCAAATAAGTTTGCTAATTTGTACTGATAATCGCAATTAATGTACCATCTTGCATAAACGTGAATATATAAATTAAATCATTACCATTAAAAGAATAATAATGACAGTATGTTAAAAATAATATCAGGAATTTTCTCGAAATCACAGTATTGTAATTTATAATATTCTTCACAACACATTTTTGTAATTGCGCTTCCTGAAAAATGAATTTTGTTTTTGAGAATGAGCAAATTTATGTAAGATTTTTATTGATTTTTGTGAAGGAATGAGTCTCTAAAATTCTGTGGCGAAGTTTAAGTGGGGAAATTTTCCCAATTAAAATCTCAAAATAAATTATCTCGACAAAATCAATACGCCCAGATATAATCTTTTTATTATAGCGTGTTCATCAATTTAAATATCTAATCAATCACTGAAGATTTCAATTATCGAATTAATTATATCTTAAGCCTTAGCAGGAGCCATTTAAATGATAGGTTAAAATGAAAGAGTGCCCCTTCGAGATATTTGGAAGCAGGAAGCATATGACTTCACGAGTTGGCTCCAGGATAATATCACGGTTTTAAATGAGATTATTAAATGGATACCGGTGATTTAACAGACATGGCATATTATGCTCTGATAATGGCTGATGCACATTTTGATAAAGTCGATCCAAAGACAGATTTAGTATTTATAGATTATGCGAATTTTCTTCAGAAAATATGGGAAAATGTGGGACTTTATCTTCAGGTTACACCGGTTTAATAATTTAAACCACGGTTTTTTTAAAAATAAGATCCAAATTATTTTTAAACTGTCATTTGAATGGTGGATCTATTTTCTTCCGCGACCAGAATTTTGAGCTATATGATTTTTTAATCTATAAGGGGGTGGTTGGGTAAATGGCTGTCATGCCGTGATAACGAAATTGGCTTCTCAGTTAAATTTTTAATTTCAAAATAAAGGGAAAAAATATGATAAACGTGAGTAATATTAATGGAGACGAATATAAAGTAATAATAGAACATCATGGCTCAAGCACCACATACAAATATGGTTCAATGTCTTCTTTGTATCAAGCCGGTTAATGTTTTTATCAAATTGGTAATGGATTTTACGCAATACCCAATTGTTTCCGGATAAATTGACAAAGGGTTTCTTTTATTCTTCCGACATACCATCCATCGTCTATCCAGTATCAAGTGTGAATCTTCTCTCCATAGTTTTCTCCTGAGCACCAGGAAATCAATAATTAAAATTATTTTAAGCTGATTGCTGATACTTGTAAAATAAACCATGTGCTGTAGAGAATCAATTAAAATATTCAGTAACTATTTGAACCATTAATCTATAAATGAAATATTTTCTATTATGTAAAATCCAACCCAAATTCCATAATTCATAAGATGCAGTTATGTGATATGGGTTTACAATGTTGGTAACCTAAATACCTTTTTAATATGCTTATACTTTAAAGCTAATTTTATAAATTTGAAAAACAACAACATTAAATTTAAAATTAAATAAGGAAAGACTGTAATTATTCTGCAATAATAAAAATAAATGCGTGGATTCATAAATTAGCTAAACTAAATTGAAAGTAGAATTCAGGGCTGAATTAATGGATTATAAGCTTTAGAAAACTTTTGATTAGGCTGCAAAATTTTAGCGTATCGGAAATTGAAGATTTTTTTATATTATCGTTTTTTATGTAGATTTCGTATATGTTTAACGGATGAAAGGATACCAGGAGTCAAGGATGACCTCCGGCGAAGCTTCGCTTGCGAGCATTCCAGTGAGAAATTGATAAGAAATTGATAAGAAATTGAAAAAAGGTTATAATTACAGAGAAATATATTACATAGATTATTTCACAGATTATTTCGAAAAAACTGTGTAGAGTGTCCTATGAGTTGAGGTGTAAAGATGAAAACAGACCTGATAGAAACCGGAATCGATATCATCGGAAAAGCCCCTTGGGGAACCCATTTCTGCTTATTCTATGATTCTAAACAAGATCTAATCGATATGCTTGTTCCTTATTTTAAAACTGGCTTAGAAAATAATGAATTCTGTATTTGGGTAACTTCCGAGCCTTTAGGCGTTAAAGCAGCAAAGACTGCGCTGAAAAAAGAAGTAAAAGCGCTGGATATGTATATCAGGAATGGTCAGATTGAGTTTTTTGAATATGACCAGTGGTATAAAATAGACGGCATAATCGACGCTAATAAAGTATTACGCAGCTGGTCTGAAAAAGAGAAACTGGCATTAGAAAATGGTTTTGACGGATTACGATTAACAGGAAACACATTTTGGCTCGAGAAAGACGATTGGCAGGTTTTTAAAGATTATGAATTAGCGGTAGATTCTGTAATTAATTACCATAAGATGCTTGCGTGTTGTACATATCATCCAGATAGATGGGGCGCATATGAGGTGTTGGATGTAATATCTGATCATGAATTTGCCATTGTTAAGAGAGAAGATAACTGGGAGAGAGTTGAAAGCGCAGGACGCAAAAGAGTTGAGAACGAACGAAGAGAGATTGAAGAAAGGTTTATCAAGATGTTTGATGCGTCTTTGTTAGGAGTAGTATTAACTGATCGAAGCGGCAACTATATCGAGGTTAACGATGCGATGACTCGCATATTTGGGTATTCTAAAGAAGAACTTCTGACTATGGGAGAAAAGTCTTTATCAGCTCCGGGAGAAATTGGCATAGAAAGCAAACAGGTCATTGGTATGTTGGCAGGTACAAGTAATGGCTTTATCGCAGAGAAGCATTACATCCACAAAGAAGGGCATATAATACACGGAGAGACAGCTCTTTCGACCATTAAGGATTCTGAAGGGAACACAACCCATATCATGGGTCAGATTCAAGATATCACCGAGCGCAAGCAGGCGGAAGAGGCACTAAGGAAGAGTGAAGAGCGATATAGAGAACTTGCGGAGAGCATCTCCGATGTTTTTTTTGCAATGGACAATGACTTAAAATATACATATTGGAATTACGCATCTGAAAAGTTAACAGGAATTGCTGCGAAGGAAGCTGTCGGAAAATCTCTATATGAGCTCTTTCCGGATATGAAAGGAACAAAAGCGGAGAAGGCCTTTCTTAAAGTATTAAAATCAAAGAAGGTCCAATCTTTCGAGAATGCATATCGGCTGGATAATAGGGACTACATCTTTGAAGTAAGTGCATACCCCACTACCGATGGCTGCTCTGTTTTTACTAAAGACATCACCGAACGTAAGCGGGTGGAGGATGCGGTGAGAAAGAGCGAAGCCAAATACCGGGACCTGGTGGAGACCTCCCAGGACTTGATCTGGAGGGGTGATATTGAGGGACGTTTCACTTATCTCAACCCTGCCTGGGAAAGCACACTTGGTTACAAAATAGAGGAAATGCTGGGTCATGTTTTCTTGGAGTTCAAGGAACCGGAAACCTTGTCTCGGGATCAATTGACCCGTAAGCACGTCCTATCCGGTGGGTCAGTCGAGGATTATGAAACCACCTATATATCCAAATCGGGGGAGAAAGTTCAATTGGTCTTTAAGGCAAAATCATTGATAGATTCTACCGGGCAAATCGTGGGCACCCAGGGCACTGCCTTTGACATCACCGAGCGTAAGGAGATAGAGTTAGCTTTACAAAAAGCACATGATGAATTGGAAAAACGGGTTGAAGAGCGAACTTCAGAATTAATGGCGGCACAAGACCAAGTCATACGATCAGAAAGATTAGCCGCAACCGGGCAATTAGCTGCTTCTGTAGCCCATGAGATCAACTCACCTCTACAGGCAATTACTGTTATACTCAGTACGATGAAAAGGGACAATGAGGAGAATAAAGAACTGTTGGATAATATTGATCTCGTGAAGGGAGCGTTTTTCAATATCAGAGATACGGTTAAAAATCTTATGAATCTGAATCGTCCGGGAAAAGAGCAAAAACAACTAACAAATGTGAACTCGATCATAGAGAATACCTGTGCTCTCATGAAAAGCCATCTTAAAAAAAACAAAGTCAAGATCGATTTAAATCTTTCTTCAGATGTTCCTGATATGATTGTCTCGCCACAGCAGTTTGGGCATATTTTTCTTAATTTAATCAATAATTCGGTTGAGGCTATGTCCGGTGTTTCCAAATCTGAAGGCAAATGGAAAGAACGGGCAAAGATTGGTGGAGACATTTCAATAAAAACAATGAGTAAAAAAGATAAGATTATCATCCAGGTTTCTGATACCGGGCCTGGTATTGCTGAAGAGGATTTGGAGCATATATTAAATCCTTTTTATACAAGAAAGAAAACCATGGGTACGGGTGTTGGACTTTCAATTTGCAACGGGATTATTGAGGATCATAATGGAACTATTGAAGCAAAAAACGCAAAGGAAGGAGGCGCTGTTTTTACAATTATGCTGCCTGTTAAAAAAGGTTAGACGTGGAGCCGTAATGGCTGCTATTAAGCGTACTTTTAATTTTATAATGTATGCTCAAAGAGAGTAATCTATGAGAAAATATGAAATACTGTTGGTAGATGACGATCCCTTTATACTCGCAAGTATAGGTAAAAATCTCTCAAACGAAGGCTATAATGTTACAGAAGAGGAGAGCGGGGAGAAGACCATCGAGTTAATGAAAAATAGCACTTATGACCTTATACTCACAGATCAAGTTATGGGAGAAGTTGACGGGATACAGGTATTGAAAAATGCAAAAGAAAAAGATCCATTGATAATGACAATTGTTCTTACAGGCTACGAGATGCACTCATCTATAATTGATGCGCTCAGGCTTGGTGCTGATGATTACCTTCTTAAACCATGCGAACCGGAAGAGATCCTTTTCAGGGTTAATAATTGTCTTCAGAAGCTGGAGTTTAAGCGAAAGATAAAACTTTATGAAGATATACTGCCTATATGCAGTGCGTGCAAAAAGATCAGGTACGATACCAATAAGGAACCTGGTTGAGGTAGTTGGGTCGCTTTAGAAGATTATATGCAGGAGAGAGTCAAAATAATGATTTCTCACAGTTATTGTCCTGAATGTGCTGAAAAAATAAAAAAAGAGTATTGAAATATTGTGTGAAGTAATTCCAACAAATTAATCCTTATCCAACACTTTACGGATCCTTATACAAGAATGGTGGTGCATATTGGCATAGGGATAATAGGTGAGTATTAGAACATTATTTCACTGCTTCTTTCAATGAATAGAATTTTTCTTTTAAATCAGATGAGTTTTGTTTATTAATAAGAGGGTTAACATATGGAATATGAAAATAAAACAAAAACTAAATTAAAAAGTGAAATAAAAGAGCTGAGCCAAAAAGTTAATGAATTGAAGAAAGTAGAAGAGGAGCACAAGGAAGTAAAAAAGGAGTTAATTCAATCCATGCAATTTTATAAGAATATACTGAATTCCATTGACGATCCTGTTTTTGTAAAGGATGAGAATCATAGGTGGGTATTTCTAAATGATGCATTATATAAGTTTTGGGGGCGTGGTAAAGAAGAACTTATTGGAAAATCTGATTATGATATATTTCCCAAAGAAGAGGCTGATATTTATTGGGAGAAGGATAATAAAGTCTTTAAAACAGGGAAAGCGGATTTGAATGAAGAAGCACAGACGATTTGTGGTGAAAAGCATATCATTTCAACGAAAAAATCTCTCTATAAAGATACTCATACTGGAGAAAAGTATATTGTAGCTACAATAAGAGACATCACCGAGCACAAGAAGGCAGAGGAGGCCTTAAAAGAAAGTGAAAAACAATTAAAAGAGGCTGAAGAGGTAGCACATTTTGGTCATTATGAAATTGATATATTAAGTGGAAAAGCAACCTGGTCAGCCGAAACGTTTCGTATTTTTGGATTAAATCCAGAAGAAGACGAGGAACCAATAGTTGAAACCTATCAAAAGCTAATACATGAAGAGGACCAATTAAGGGTTTATAATTTGTTTGAAGAATGCATAAAGGAAAGGAAGACATTTGATTTAATATATAGAATTAGCACTGCCAAAGGAGAAATTCGTTATGTTCACAGTATTGGCAAAGTGAAAAAAGATGAAGACGATAATGTTATGAAATTATTTGGAACCATTCATGACATTACCGAGCGTAAGCAGGCAGAAGAGGCACTGCGGGAAAGCGAGGAGAAATATAGATTGATAGTGGAAAACCAGACAGATCTAATAGAAAAAGTTGACCTTGAAGGTATAATTCAATTTGTCAGCCCTTCTTATTGTAGAATGTATGGTGAAAAAGAAGCAGATCTTCTGGGGAAATCAGGTTGGCATCATGTCCATCTTGAGGAAGATATAAAAATAATTATGAGGGTTTTGGAAGATATCAAAAAGCCTCCGTATAAATGTTATGTTGAACACCGGATAAAAACAAAAGATGGCTTGCGCTGGTTTGGCTGGGCATCTAATGGTGTACTTGATGATAATAACAATGTTACTTCCATTGTCAGTATCGGCCGTGATATCACTGAACGCAAACAGGCAGAGATGGCACTTCGAGAAAGTGAAGCCAATCTAGCACAAGCGCAGCGGTTGACTCATCTCGGTAGTTGGCAATACGACCCGGAAACAAAAAAGATGATATGGTCGGCGGAGTTATTTCGTATTCATGGGCTTGACCCGGAACATGGCACTCCTCCCTTTAATGAGCAGGAAAGCCTTATCTACCCTCGAGATTGGAACCGGCTGAATGCTGCTGTCCAGGAGACGGTCACATCCGGTAAACGCTATGATCTCGATGTTCGAATTGTTCACCCGGATGGGAATGTGAGGATTGTAAACATAATAGGAGATCCTCAATGCTCAACTGACGGCAGGGTAATCCGCATTGTTGGTACAACGCAGGATATCACAGAGCGTAAACATTTGGAAGAGGCACTGCGGGAAAGTGAAAATTCCCTAAAAGATGCACAGCGCATTGCGAAAATGGGGAGTTGGATTTGGGACTTAAAAACGAATGATATCGCATGGTCTGATAATTTATGTCTGATGCATGAGATGAAACCTGAAGAGTTTGACGGGCAATTTGATACGGTTTTGTCTTTGATCCATCCCGATGATTTAGGATTAGTCCAGAAGAAGATTCAACAGTTGCTAGAAGGAAAACAACCAATCGAATTCGAGTACCGCATTATCGCAAGAAATGGAGTTGTAAAAGTTGTCCGGGGTGATCAACAGTCGATTTATGATGATGAAGGCAACATCGTTCGAATGATTGGAATCCTTCAGGACATCACCGATCGCAAGCGGGCAATGGAGGAGAATAAAAGTCTTGAAGAACAGCTTCGCCAGTCACAGAAGATGGAGGCAATTGGAAGGCTTGCCGGAGGTGTAGCACATGATTTTAATAATTTATTAACAGCAATGTTAGGATATTCTGAAATGTTGATCGCGGATCCGGGGCTAAACGATTCTCAACGGAAATATATCGAGGAGATAAA
>SDBV01006897.1_pt1 | contig 15616 bp, 7 predicted proteins | sample 2277081 | NCBI WGS metagenome assembly SDBV01 (sample SAMN10402039, study PRJNA504765) | marine sediment metagenome | isolation source: marine sediment core GS10_PC15, 223 cmbsf | place: Arctic Ocean: Southern Knipovich Ridge | collected 2010
GGGGGGGGGCGGAAGACGAGCCCCAGGACCACGCTCTGGGCCGTTCCCGCGGGGGCTGGGGCACCAAGCTTCACATAGTCACCGACGGTGAGGGGACGGCGCTCGCCGTCCACCTGACGGCCGGCCAGCGTCACGAGTCGACACAGTTCGAGACCGTCCTCGATGCCGTACGCGTTCCCCAGTCGGCCGGGCCACCGAGGAAGAGGCCCGAGGCGGTGGCGGGCGATCTGGCCTATGCGGTCGAGCATGCCCGCGAGTGGCTCAAGCGGCGCCGCATCGAAGACGTCATCCCGACGAAGTCAAACCAGCGACGGCGACCAGAGTTCGATAAGGAGAAATACCGCAGGCGTAACGTGGTCGAGCGATGTATCGGATGGATCAAGGAGTTCCGCCGCGTGGCGACTCGGTACGAGAAGCTCGCGGTGAATTACCTGGCCATGCTCAAGCTGGCGATGATGCGACGATACTTCAGAGTATTATCAGACACAGCCTAGATGATCCGGAAGCATACGATCAGCCGCAACGACGGCCAGCAGGAGCCCGTTTCGTCCTGCGGATGGTGAGACGGGCCGTCTGGGAGCGGCTGGCCTCGTGAGCTGGCCGTTTCTGGGTTCTGGACAAAACTTGTCGAACACCGGACACAACTTTGCCCCCTCCTCCCCCCCTCGGGGTTGGGGTTCCGCCGACCTGACGCTGCGGGAGCACATCGGACGCATCGATTGGAAACACATGCCCCCGTCATATGATGAGATGCTGGCCGGTGTATGCGTTCATTGAGGGCCCGCGCTACGGCATGGGGCGATCGAGTTCAACGCCGGTGCGGTTCCTGGGGTCGTATTCCAGGAGCGGGTCGGCACGGCCGCGGATGTAGGCACTCGAATACACGCTGTTCGCATCCAGCCAGAGCATGACCCGGTGGAACTCATCCTTGCTGATGCGCTTGCGATGCGGACCGAGCATCAGCTTGCCCAGTCCTGACTCGCGCGCGCCGAATCGACCGGGGATGTAGCGATGTCCGCCGTGTGGTCTGTCGTTGTAGCCGTCGCGCGCCCGGGCCCGCCACAGATACTTGGCGAGCGGGCCGCTGGGTTTCGCTCTGTAGTCCCACTCGTCGATGCCGTCGAACGAGAAGTCCTGAAGCCCTTTCTTCTTCTCTTTGTGGCAGTTCAGGCACGTCTTCTGAAAGACGTTGTCGTAGACAAGCTCCTGGTACGATATAGGGTTGCTGCCGCTCGGCTCCGGCAGGATCCGGGACGGTGGACGCTCTGGTGCCATCGCGACGGCCCGACGCGATTGTGCCTTGGACCTGCGCTCGTGGCAACCGATACACGTCAAGTGTTCCCCCGGATGAACGTAGGTACCGGAACGCATGGACTGCACCGCCAGCCCGTCCTGGTCCAACGCCTGAAAGTAGATGAGCCGCTCGACCGGGGCCTCGAAGTAGGCGCTCCCGTCGGCCTCCACCGGGATGGTACCGATGACAACCCTCTTCTGAACATGAAACGCGTGGAAGTTGAAGGGCTTGGGGATGTACTGCAGGATACGCAGGCTCGTGATCCGCGTGCCCTCGGGCCACTTGTAGTCCGAATCGTAGACGTCCGCGACGAAGATCGTGGCACGCTTGTGGTCTGCTGTACCGGCTCGCCCCCCCTGGTAGGTCATCGTCGGGATCACGGGCGGCCGGGGTCGCGGACGCAGCGGCCGGGGCGACAGCGGATAGCCGCGCTCGGCTCCCCTTTCCCACTTGAAGACGAGAACCTCGTTGCCGAACTTGTCCACGAGCAGGATCCTGCTGCGCGTGCTCATGAGGTAGTAGTCCTCGCTCAGCGGCCACGGACTGTAGTACTCGTCCTGCGGCTTGTACCTTGGGACCCCTCTGCCCTCGTGCGGGAGGTCCGTGCCGGTGATGATGCGCACTTGAGACATTCTGTTGTCATCCTCGATGTTGGTATCGATGATGATCGGCACGCCGGGCAGGACACGGTGGTGTGCTCCGGCAATGGCCGTGTATCTACCGGGCGAGCCGGGGATCGGACGAATCTGGATCTCCGACCAGGGCCGCTCCGCGCGTCCGTCGCGGGAGGCATAGCCCTTGGGCCCGTCTTTCAGCCTGTGATGCGGATAGGGATAATTCCCATGGGGCGCCCGCGGATCCCGGCCGTCGGGATAGCAGACCCAGAGGTGGTGCGCCGCGTGGAAGTTTCGGTCCAGGTAGTCCCAACGGGAATACACGACCTTTCCGTCGTGATCGATCACCGGATGGTACTCGGCCGTTTCATGCCAGCTGATCGGAAACGCGTCGGAACCATCTGCCTTCATCGACCACAGCTGCGTGCCCCACCCGCCGCAACGGTCCTCCTTCCGCTTCCAGCCGCTGCCATCCATGTTTCGAACGTAGTCGCAGATATAGATGATCCGCCCGTTCGGCAGCCACGTCGCGAACCCGTTGTTGTAGCCCTTGCTCGTCAGCCTGACCGGGTCCGAACCGGCCGGCTCTGAGGAAGCGTTCAGCCGGGTCTTGAACACGTGCGTTGGACCGTCGCCCAGATCGTAGAGCCGTGTCACTTTCTTGTCCCACGGCACCTCCTCCTTGCTGAAGGTCTGCGCCGCGAAAAGCACCTCTTTGCCGTCGAACGACACATCGAATGCACTGTGGAACCGGAGATTATGCCGCTGGGCATCGTTCAGGACGTGCCGCACCGATGGCCTGGCCGACTTCCAGTCGGAGAGAATGATGAGCCCCTGCCCTTTCACTTTCATGGACTGGAAACCCATGTACTGCCAATGACTGCCCCGCTTGCCCTTGCTCGAGTCCGTGGCAATGCCGATCCCCATGCCGCATGCCACGAAGATGATGTCCTTGAAATCAAGCAATGGGTTGGCCAGAGCAATCGACCGGCGCACCCGGCAAACGTCGGTGAACAGCGCCCGTCGCTCCGGCGACCCCTCCGCAATACTGCGCTCTTTGGCCTCCAGCTCGGCAAGCTCCCGGTCCAGGCCCTGCAGGGCATTGTCGCCGCGGAGGGCCCTGATATGGTTCACGAGCGCGCGGGTCCGACGCAGAACGGTATCGGCAGGGCCCCGGTCCGAGTCCCAGATCAGACACTGGTTGTGGTGGTACGGGAAACTGGGTCGGTTGCTCAGGCTCGGGGTCCCCTTCTTCAGGACCGGAACCGAATCCCGGCCGGCCGTGGCTATGCGGGCGCTCAGGCGCTCGTACTCGCTGCCCCAGAAGTCACGCACCCGGCTGCTGACCGGCACTGACGACGCCCCGCTATCCGGCGCGGCCGCCAGGCTGCGGGGCAGGAACGGCACCTGCAGGACAAGTACCAGGATCGCTGTATGCAGTCTTCTCATTCTCGCTCAACGGACTGATGGGGGTTCTTGATTTCCTTCAACTTGGTAACAATAGGGGGGGGCAAGGCTGAGTCAAGCACTTTGGCCTTCTCTGCCGACCGAGTACTGGCCCGCGAGGGTGCGCTCTGAGAATTGACTGCTTGGGCGGTACCAGCGGTACCGTAGGGTCGAGGGTTGGCGCGGTGGCGGACAAGACCTGTCAAACACCGGACACAGATCCGCCCTAGAATGGCCCTGAAGGGAACGGGGTGCCGCAGACGCGCTTGCCCAGAAAGGCGAGCTGACTATCATGTCAGGTGGTAAGAGTCGCAATAAAGGCGCACCGAATTGGGAAGGAACCTTCAATGGACGCAAGAGTCTCTCAAAACAGCATCTTCTTTTTGGTAAGCGTCGTGTGCGGCCTCTTCTGGGCGTGGGGAGTACCGGCGGCCGAACCGGACCCCGCCGTCGAGGCGATGGTGAAAACGCTGGACCCGTTCTACAAGCAGCACGTCGTGGCCGACGGCCTGTTGATCATTGGCTCGGAGAAGGTCTCCCGGTACGCCCTGGACGAGGTGGCGTACCTGGCGAGGAAGATGCTTGCCAACCGCCCGGAGTGGCTGAGGCAATTCGGCAGGCCAGTCTCTGTGATTGCCCATACCGAGATGCAAACCGACTTGCCCGGATGCCGCGGCCTGGATGCATGGTGGGACTATCGCGCCCGAGGCCTGGCGGGCAAGACGATCAGTTGCGGTGAAGAGAACGTCCTGTCCTTCAAGGGAGACCCCTGGAAAGGTGAGAACATCTTCATTCACGAATTCGCTCACGGGTTGCACGGTTTCATCCGGGGCATAGACAAGGGGTTCCAAACGCGTCTGGATGCGTTGCACGAGAAGGCCCAGAAGAGCGGCCGCTTCCAGGGATACGGTATCGAAGGCGGCTCGGGCGAGTTCTGGGCCGAGGGCGTTCAGGCCTGGTTCAACTGCAACGGCACCATCAGACCGGAGTCAGGCGGAGGGCAAAGTTCGTTGGAGGCGCTCGGGGCCGACGGAAGGCACGTCTCCCACATCACCACGAGGCAGCAGGTGAAGACCCATCTGCCCGGTCTGGCCAAGCTGATAGACGAGTCGTTTCGACAGAACAAGTGGGTCTACACGCCCGTGGCCAAACGACTCAACGAACCGCACCTGAAGGGCTTCAGCCCTGCCAAGGCGCCCACGTTCCGCTGGCCGCCGGGAGTCGTCGAGGCGTTCCACGCACAAGAAGCATTGAACAAGGCCCAGGCCGCAAGGAAATGGGCCAAAGTGTCGGCCGCACAAATCGCCGCCGCCAAAGCCCTTGGCGTGCCGGTCGCCTTTGAGAACTCCATCGGAATGCGGTTCGTCCTGATTCCCCCGGGCGAGTTCATGATGGGGTCGAAGGATTCGCCCGCTCGGGTCGCCCAGCTCTGCGCCATGCCCAACGCCCAGGCCGGTTGGTTCTCGTGCGAGCATCCACGTCACGAAGTGACGCTGACGGAGGCTTACTACATGGCCATCCACGAACTCACGCAGGGGAGCCACGAGACGGCAATGAGCCCGAAGGGCGGTAGAAATCGCGGCAAGAAGAAGACGACGCGGCAATATCCTGGAGGTTTCAAAGGCGCCGACATGCCTGCGGGCAATATATCATGGCGCGACGGCGAGACATTCTGCAAGACGCTCAGCAAGCGGGATGGTCGCACCTACGCCCTGCCCACCGAAGCACAGTGGGAATATGCCTGCAGGGCGGGAACCGATACGCCCTTCAGCCTTGGCGCGACGATATCGACCGATCAGGCGAACTACCACGGCCACTACGTGTACGACGAGGGGAAGAAGGGCGAGTACCGCGAAAACCCCCTGCCTGTCGGAAGCATGCCCCCCAACGCCTGGGGACTGTACGACATGCACGGGAACGTCAGCGAGTGGTGCGGCGACCGGTATGGACCATACCGCAGCGATGCGGTAAGCGACCCGACGGGACCGGCTGAAGGGAAGGATTACGTTGTGCGGGGCGGATCCTGGCGCAGCTATCCCGGCGCCCTTCGGTCCGCGTTCCGTTCCAGCAACAACAGGGGCTCCCACAACATCGGGCTCCGTATCATCTGCGCCATTCCGACGAAATCGAAGGACGGTAAGTGATCTCCAGCCCGCTTGCTCGGGTGGGTGCGACTATTTCGCGACCAGCGGCGAAAGTCGGAAGTCCGGGTGGTCTTTGTCCTGGAGGCGCCACTTGCCCCTGTACGAGCCGTAGTACGGGACGTTGGCGTCGATCCAGGTGGCGATCTTGATCAGCTCGGTGCGGGTGAGCTTCGATTTGCAGGGGTCCTTGCCAATCTGCTCGATCAGCTTGCTCAGGATCGCACCATGCGTCAGCGGCGGCACGGCCTCGATATGGGCCCTGCCGGACTGGCATGCCCTGTTGTTGATCAAACCGTTGCTGGTAAGGTTGTCATATGAGCGGCTGAATTTTCCGAACGGCACGCCGACAAGGTCCAGATTCCCTTTAGGCTTCGGCCCGCTGTGACACCCGACGCAATGTTTGTCCATGGTCAGTTGAACGTCGACGACAAAGTCGACCACTCGCACCCCGGTGTCGCCTGGCTGGAAAGTAAGCGTCTGGGGAGGATGGTTCAAAGCCGTTGGCCTGGCTCCGGCCAGGCTTGGAGCCTTCCTGCGCGGCTCGTGGCACCCGATGCATGACCTGTTCTCGCCGGGCATGAGGTTGATGAAAGTCGACATCTGCTGCAGCGCCATGTAATCCTTATCCAGCGCCTGGAAGAGGAGATTCTGGTCCGCCGGCGCGGTGAAAAAGGCCGATCCGTCTTCATGAACTTTGGCAAGACCATAGATCCTCTTGCGATGGGGATCAGTTCCGAGGCTCCACGACATACCGCGCTGGTCCCAAGGCCACTCCAGAGCACCCATTACCCGCACATACTTGACCCTTCCGCGTTCGATGCCCGTCATTCCCGAGTACACGTTCTGGATGAACAGCGTACCGGTTTGTCCCATCTTTTTCGCGGGGTGTTTCTCGACCGTGGAAATCTCCGTGGGTCTGGGTCGCGGACGAAGCGGGAGGGGCTCGAAACAGGACATCTCCGGATCCCGATAAATCTCGGCCCGGTTGCCCCATGCGTCCAGCACGCAGATCCCGTACTGTTTCAGTTTCGGGCCCGGCGCGTAAGAAGCGAGGAAGAATTTCTCCGAAAACGGGTAAGGGTCCGTGAAAACGCCGAATTTGGCGGGCTGTGAATATGTCGGCGGATATCCGATTTCAGGCGTGATGCAGTGCATCGCCTCCGTGCCCCGGCGGCTGCGGCGGTTGTCGACCAGCACAACCGCCCCGGTTCCCGGGTAATAGTGGTTGCCCGCGACCGCCACGAGGCGCCGGCTACCGGGAATACTGCGGGCGCTGCTCATTCCGGCCGGCCAGACAGTGTTGAGCTTGTACACGTGGTCCGAAACCGTACCGTCGGGATGCATCGCCCAAAGGGTCTCGGCGTTGCCCAGGCCCTTGTCCACGTACTCCCATCGCGTGTAGAGCACCCGGCCGTCGTTCATCACGGAGGGTGAGGTTTCGCTGATCGGGCTCTCCGAAATGCGGCGAACATTCCTTCCGTCGGCGTCCATCAAGTAAAGCGTGGTGGCGGTGTCCGGCGAACAGAAAACGATCCGTTGGGCGCGCGAACTGGCGAACATGATCTTTCCACTGGGCAGATAGCACGGGTGCAAGTCGTCAAAGCCGCGCTTTGAGCCGCAGATCTGGCGGCTCATGACCTCTGCTTCCTCGGCTCCGCCGAAGGTAAGCTGGCGCAGAGACCCCGGGACCATCTTCCCGGCGAGAGGGTCGATGTCGATTTCGTAGATGCGGAAGGGCTTCTTCGGCGCCTTCCTGTATCCGAAAACCACTTTCTTTGCGTCGAACGACAGGTCGAACCGGTCAAACAGTCCGCCGTCGAGTTCCGGAACGAGCGGGGTGACCTTTCCGTCCGGGGAAACCGGTGAGAGGATGCAGAGACTGCTGCCCATGGTCATGGTGCGCTGGACGGCATAGGTATGATTGTACCCGTGCACCGGCCGCTTGATGAACAGGAGCTTGTCGAATTTCAGCATCGGATGGGCCAGCATGGCGCCGCGGCGCATTTCCTGGAACGCATCGGACATCTGCTGCAGATCTTCCGGCGAGCCGGTCGACTCCAGTGCGCTGTTCCTGGCCTCCAGCGCCGACAGTTGTTTCAGGTACTCCGGACCACCGGGATATCGCGGACCGAACTCACTTATAGTATCCCCGATCGCCAACCGCAGCGCCGCGACGTTAACGGCGTTCGCAGGCAAAAAGGCTGCTCGCTGCGGAGCCGGGACGCGGTCCATGAACCGCACCTTGCGCTTGGGCTGAGTCCATCCCTTCGGAAACGCCGCCTTAGTGTCCAGACGGACGGCCGACAGGTTGGGCAGCGGACCGCGACGGACGAACTTAAGCGTGTGCTTACCGCTGGTGACCGACAGCTTGAGAAGCTTTCCCTTCTGGTAATCATAGAACCCTTCCCATCTCGCGAATCTGCTGATCGACGTAAGTCTGGTCGGCTGGACAACGGGCGACGTGCCGATCGTTACTCCGTTGCAGCATTTGCCCAGATTCCGACCGTCCAGGAGGACGTCCACCGGTCGTGCCTCGTCCGCGGCGTAACGAATCTGAAGCGTGTACTCGCCGGTAACGGGGAAGTCGATGTCGTATTCCACCATCGCCTCGGCGGGCGCCGCCGGTCCGCCTCCGGCCAGCGGCGCCGTATCGGCGTATTTGTCGGGGCTTGCATAGATCCGTGCATTCCCGCGATCGAACGTCCAGGCGGGAATCTCCAGAGCCCCGGCCTGTCGGCCGAACGCGGGCAACTCCGCCAGCGGCGGCAGCGTGACGTGAAGGCCGCCGGTAGAATCGAAGACCTTGCGATACTTCGCCGGGATGCTGTCGAGATCCCGCACTCTGCAGCGAGGTGGTCGCCAATCGGCCGGAAATTCCGTCGGCGTGTCCAGGCGCAGCGCCACCAGGTGAGGCAGCCGACCGCGACTGACGAATCTCATGGTGTGCTTGCCCTTGGCAACTGGCGAACTGCGCGAAACCGTGGCGAAGCGGCCCATCCTGCCGGCCGCTTCCCACTTGGCTCCGCTGCTTTTCCATGTGGGCCTGTCCGCCCGCCCGGCGGACGCCGAACCAAAGGTCACGGATCTGCACCAATTGCCCAGGCGCCGCCCGTCGAAAAACAGTTCAACCGGTCTGGGCTCAGCCGCAGCGTAACAGATCTGAAGCGTGTACTGGGCGGTGACCGGGATGTCGATATCGTATTCGACGGTCCACCCCCAAGGCTTCCGCTCCCCGCCGCCGACCACCGGTCCGGCGTCGGCGTATTCGTTCGGGTCAACATGGATCTTCGCGTTTCCGCGAGCGAACGACCAGGCGGGAATCACCAACGATCCGGCCTCGGCCCGGGCCGCCGGGAACGCGACGCTCCAGACGGCAAGGCACGCCACGGCGCGCACCATCAGCGCCAACGGGCGACGCCGCCATGGCAGGCACGATTCGATTCTCATCGCAAGCCTCCCTGAAGGAAGAGGGTAGCTACTTTCCTCTGATTCGCCATCTCGCGTCACCATGTGCGCAGGGCCGTCCTTCGCGATTAAAGTCATTAACCGTTCATCTTTGGCCAAGGTCAACAATCAAGTGGCTTCGGAAGTCTCCGCGGCTGAGACACTCGAAACCATCGCAATCGTTATGGCAACCAGTGTGGACATGACCGGCGAATTATGGCAGATAGTATCCTTCCTCTTCCGGCTGTTTCAACCCCTAAACGGGCTGCATGAAGAGCGGACAACCAGCTCCGGCGGATAGACGAATGAGGGGTTTTCCACCTTGCCTTCTATCATCCCGATCATCGTCCTGGCGGCATGCTCTCCCATCTCCTCCTTCGAGTGTTTTACCGGACAACTTGATGCTTCGTCTCAGGTTGCGGCCGGGCCTACCTGCAAACACCGGTCAGATCTGGACAGAATCTGTCGAACACCGGACACAACTTTGCCCCCTCCTCGCCCCCTCGGGTACTGGGCGCCGCGGGCGTGCTTGCCGAGGAGAGCGGGCTGCCTATCATGTCAGGTGGTACCGGAGATGGGGGCTGGGTCACATGACAAGGGACGCAATCATGACATACGCCGTCGCGGCAATTCTTGCAGCCGTCGCATCGCTTACCGCAACGGCTGAACCCTACGATTTCTTCGCGAACGCAATATACCCGGGTGCGGGAAGGAAGCCCGGGGTCGGCCTGTATAAGGTCAAACAGGCCGGCGGTGACAACCCGGAATCATACGGACGCCGCGAAGTTGACTGGTGGCCGCGCAAGGGCGTGGATATTATCGAGCTCAAGGACGCCATGCCGCTGCGGACCTGGACGCTGCGCGAAAGGGAGATGGACCCCTCTGCTGCCGGCGAGCACCTGATCCTCGGAATCGAGGCGATTAACAGGCGGGTGGCCTGGAACTGGCCACGCCGGTTCAAGGCGCACCTGGTCGGGTTCCGGGGCATAGGCAATCGCTACGGGAACCCGTTCGAGCCCGCACCGTTCTTCTGCCCCGCGGTCGTGCTGCTGCTGGAAGACGGCACGAAGCGCTGCTTTACCAAGGGAACCTTCGTTGAACAGGACGAAAAGTTCATTCTCGATCTGTACCTCAAAGAGATAGACAGACTCCGGGAGACGTTGTCAAACGAAGAGCACAAGCTCAGCAGCGGCATAATAAGCGGATGGCCGAACAACGCCAAGCCGGGCCAGCCGGGAACCATGCGCGTTGAGAGCAGGCACTTTGTCTGGGTTTCCGGCTCACAACACGCACCGAACGAGAATTACAGTCCCTGGGTAAACCGCTTCGAGCCCGAGAAGGCACGTCTCTACCGCGAAGGTTCGGTAACTTTCGCCGAGGATATGTGGGCCTACCAGGAGCATGCGGGCGTGTTGATGCCCTTTTGGGACCGTCACGAGCTGAACAAGTACGCGATAACCGTTTGCGGCACCTACAGGGACGGGCATAAGTGGCTGGGCGGTTATGCCGGAGGCGGCGGTGGAGGGTGCGCAGTCAAGTACGCCGGCGGTGGGCCCTGGGGTCTGACAATGGGCCACGAATGGGGTCACGGCCTTTCTGTGGGGACAAGGGTTGATGGCGGCGGCGGCGAAATCCTGGCCGACACCTGTCAGGTTATCAACGATCCGGCGAGCCCGACATTCTACAATAACGCCAAGCGGCCCTGGCGGAACTGTGTTCACGGCAGCTACGGAACGGGCCTTTTCTACGCGATCATGGGGCAGGACCCGAACTGGGGCTACACCGTGTCTATCACCTTGCCGGTCGGCAGGAGCGAACAATCCATCTTTCATACGCTGGCAAGAGTGGGCAGGCAGCGAGGACTCTTCGCCAACGGCGTTCGCGGCGTTGGAGATATGATGGGCGAGTTCGCCGCAAGACAGGCGGAGTTCGATTGCGAGCTCCAGGAGAACCTCAGGCGCGACTACATTTCCGTAAAGCGCAACTACCTCGAGGCGGTCGATCGCGAGGCCGGCCTGTACCGCATACCGTGGGGCGAATCACCCGAAGCGTTCGGCGCGAACATAATCAGGTTAGTGCCTGAGAAAGGCGTCGAGAAAATCACCGTGGACTTCCGCGGATTCTACGATGCCGCGACACACGGCGACTGGCGCGTTTGCATCGTGGTTACCGGAGCCGACGGGAAGGTCCGTTACAGCCCATTGTGGAACAAGGGCGCCATGGAGATGGCGATCAAGCCGACCGACCGCAGGTTCTGGCTTACGGTCGCAGCCACGCCCTCGGCGCTACTTTCTACTACCGGGCGGAGTGGGATCGGGATGTTGCTGAACGGGCGTCACGCCTATCGGTATCCCTACGAGGTTAGACTCACCGCCTGCCGCCCTGGCACGCCGCACAATCTACCCGGCGACGTCGAAGACTACGGGCTGAGCTATCTCGGCGGGTTCAGAGACAGGTTCAACGGCGGGGTCTGCGTTATTCCGCATCCAAGCGATACACCGGAGGCCGAAATTCTGAGCAGGACTGTTGCGCCGCTGCGTGCGAAGGTGGAAGAGGTAGAAGAAGAAACGAATCGCCTCGTTGCCGCCGACAAGATAGACGTATACCACTGGCGATACCTGCGCAGGTTTGTACCGCATTTGTCTTTCCTGGACAACTATGTCAACTGGATGCTTGATGGCGTCAAGGGCCACAGACATCCGAACGGCGGCGGTTGGGTGAGCGCTTCCTCCGAGGTGGCGCCGACCGCTTATGTAGCACCTGACGCCATGGTGCTCTACGGAGCGAAAGTGCTGGACCATGCGGCAATCGAGGACTACGCCATCGTCAGGGGGCCCGGAGCCGTGGTGTCCGGCCACGCCAAGGTCAGCGGCCAGGCGTATGTGGCAGGTGACGTCAAGATCGGCGGATATACACGTGTGGTGCATCCGATCATCGCCGATGGCGGGAAGACCGCGGCCATTGGCTCATATGTGCGTGTGATGAAACCGACCAGCGCTGATGGCAAACATGTCGTGCCGAACGAAGTACCTCTCCGCCCCTTCCAGGAGAAAGGAGACGGCAAGAAACTCTGGGCCAACTATGCGATGGACGCGAACGAAACGGAAGTCCTGGAAGACTGGTTCAGGTACAAGGACGATCGGAGTGCCCGTCTGCTGTTCTATGTACTGAACCTTAATGGCCATCTTTACGGGAAGCCAAAGTTCGTTGTCGACGGCCAGCGCCGCGGTTTTGCCTTTGACGGTAGGACGCAATACGCCGAGGCTTCCCCGATCCTGGCAGACCTGGGCCAGGTCACCGTGGATATCGGGCTGAAATGGGAAGGCGGAGGGAACCAGGCTGTCTTCGATTTCGGCACGTCGACCGCCAACCGTTTTGTTCTGACCCCGTTAGGCAAGTCGGGCAAGGCCGAGCTGTCAGTCACCCGCGCGGGCAAGACGGACCGGATTGTGGCCGATGCCGCCCTTCCAAAGAACAAGTGGGCGAAATGCAGGGTCGAGATTAACGGTAAGAAGATCTCCCTATGGATCGATGGCCGTAAGGCGGCGCAGAAAGACTCAGGTTTCCGCCCGGCGGATGTGTATCCGGCAGGTATTGAGAAGCGCAACTTCATTGCCGCGGCCAGGGATGCAACAGGACACTTCAGGGGAAGCCTCGATTATCTGCGTGTCTATTACGCGGTTTACGATGATTTCACAAAAGCACCGGCACCCCGGCGGCACGCGCCTCGGCGCGTTACCAGGGAGTTTATCGATACCTGCAGCAGGGAGTATCACGGCGTCGATGCCAAACGGGCAGCTTTGATCAAGGAGAAGACGAAGCCGATGTATGCCTATTATGATCAGGTCAGCAAGAGAATGGCCAAGCTGATTAACGAGATCGAATACAGCAACGCCGAGGCAGTAGCGGAAGCGAACCGAAAGTTGGAAGGATCCAGGAAGAAGCAGGCTGAACGCACGCGTGAGCTCAGGGCTGAATTCGATAAGCTGCCCGAAACGATCAAGAAGCAGGCGGAATACCGGAAATTCGAAAGCAAAATTCGCCAGCTGGATACCCAGCGCAGGGAGGCAGCAAAAGCGGTGGAGGACAGGTACAGGGCCGAGAACAAGGAGGCGATTGAAGCCGAGAAGAAGCAGAAACGGGCCGGGGCCAGGATAAGCGGGAGAACACATGCGGAGAAGCTTCGTTCGCTGGTCGCAATCGATCCGAAGATTGCCGGGCTGGTCAGTGAGACTAATAAGCTCAGGAGCAGGGCGCGGATGCATCGCCCGGATTCACGGGACTACATTGCCGGGCGAACTGTTGAATTGAAGCGGCAGGTGGCTAGAGCGAGTATGGGTGTCGGTGAAGCAATCAAGAAGAACGCCGCGGAGTTCAAGCCCGAATATGACTGGCTGAAGACCTTAAGTTGGCTTGCCTTCAGCAGCCACTACAACTACCCGTATCGATCATACTTTGAGAAGGAAGTCGCAAAGACTATTGGCGGCAAAGTGAACCACGAGAATTTCGGCTCACTTGAGTCGCTATTAAGTGCGCAAACAACGGCGACATGGCACACGCAGTGTGACTGGGACTGGCGGCTGAAGTGGGAGATAGACGGTTCCATAGAAGATCTGCCGAGGCTGAGGAAATGGCTGGAGCGGGCAAGAGGCCCGGTGCAGACGGAGAATCCCGCGGTGGAGAGCAGTGGGCAATTGGCAGTGGACAGTGGGCGGACTGATCCGACAGATCAGTCTGCGGGAGCGGCTGGAAGAGGGGGAACGGCACATGACAACACGAGCAACAACACTTGCCACGCTAACGCTGTTGATGGCATGTATCCCACACGCGCCGGCTGCCGACAATGTGGCCGCATTGAAGTCACTCAAAGCAGCGAACTGGACGGTGCCGGGAATCGAAATGCAGCTGAAGCTCATTCCTGCAGGTAGCTTTGTCATGGGCAGTCCCAAGACCGAACCCGACCGCCGCGCGGATGAGATCCAGCACAAAGCGACCATCAGTAAGCCTTTCTACATGGGTGTTTATGAGGTCACCCAGAAGCAGTACTATGACATCATGATCCCGGACTTTGACCATGACAGCTGGCAGTATGCCCGGGGGCCCATCCATGCCGGCACGGCACTTTTCTACAGGTCAAGAAAGGGAAGATCCAACTACGAAGGCGGTAAGCTGAACCTTCAGCATCCGATGGAGTGTGTTCCCTGGTACAAGGCCCGGGAGTTCTGCAGGAAAGTCACCGAGCGGGAGCGGAAAGCCGGCCGTCTGCCGAAGGGCTACGTCTATCGCCTGCCGACTGAAGCTGAATGGGAGTATGCCTGCCGGGCCGGAACCACGGGCTCGTATAACGTGGAATACGACGGAGACAAGAAGGACTATCTGAAAAACCCCGGCTACCTTAAGAGCTTCTCTAACGTTGGTGAGGGGAAACCCATAAATGTCGGCCGGAAGAAACCCAACGCTTGGGGACTGTATGACATGCACGGCAATGTATACGAATGGTGCCTGGACTGGTACGGCCCGTGCCCTGCCGGTGAGGTCAAGGACCCCGCCGGCCCGGCCGAAGGAAAGCAGAAGGTGGCGCGCGGCGGGTGTTTCGACGGCCCGGCCCCTCACTCGCCTCCGGGTGTAATAGCGCGTGCCGACAGCTTCAGCGGCATGGGCCCGTTCCTTCGTTCAGCCAGCCGTTACAAGTTCTATCCCGATGTGAAATTCTACGCCATACTCGGTTTCCGCGTAGTGCTGGGTGCCGCGCTCATGGATGAGGGAGAATAGGGCGCGCCCGCCCTCGAAGAGGGCAGGGGCGACACAGGGCCTCGGCGCAAAGGTGGGCAAGGGAGCATCCATGGGCGAGATGCGGTCTTTCGAGGTGACAAGGGATGCCATGAGCTACAAGTTTCCATGATTCAGGAGGACACAGGTTGACACACCCTGAGACGGGAAATCGGAGCTAACCTGTTCTGGAATCAGGAGTTAGATACAACCAGGGACACAGGGAGAGATATAGCGACACAGTATAGTCCTGAATGGGGTTCAGGAGGTCGGAGGCCTGCGACATGTGGCTGGGCGGGCTCCTCAGGCACTACCGGAGAGCGGCGTGACAACCGTGTTGCACCCGCCAAGGTTGGACAGTGCACGCCGAAGCCGCCGCTTGACAGCGGAGTGGGCCAGGGCCATTCTGAGGGAGCCGGAGCTCATCCGGCCAGGCCTTGCGGAGACCGCCCATGGTGCAGGTGATCATCTACTGCGACCGGTGTGGGAAGATAATACCGCCGAGCGAGATCGGCCGTGGTAGAGCGATCGTCAGTGAGACCTCCGGGCTCTGCCCGCCGTGTGTGGCCGGTCTTTCGCCCGAGGAGCGCGAGGAGCTGAGCCGGAGGCTTTTCGGGGAGGCGCCGGCAGGTCCCGCCCGGGCACGGGCTCCCGACCCCACCAAGCCCGCGCAGGCGGCCCGATCGCATACGGGCCTCGTCGTCGCGGGGCTCGCCGCGGGTCTGCTCGGGGGCGTCGCCATCGCCGTCCTGATCGCCGGCGGGAAGGACGAGAAGCGCGATTCGGGCCCGGACGCCCACGGGACCCGGTCGCCCGTCGCGCCCGCCGGCCCGGGGAAACAGGGAACACCGTCCAGGCATACCGCGAAGCCACCGGCCGGGCCCGCGACTCCCGCCGCCAAGTAC